>ERZ746981.19-NODE-19-length-200355-cov-33.637559_pt1 | contig 200355 bp, 182 predicted proteins | sample MGYA00374948_ERZ746981 | MGnify/ENA primary metagenome ERZ746981 (study PRJEB28757, sample SAMN06711160) | food metagenome | host: microorganism | place: China:Harbin | collected 2017-01-30 | study: EMG produced TPA metagenomics assembly of the Analysis of... | reverse complement strand
CACCGAAAGGTTGCGCATGTCATGCGGCGCGCGCACCCGGTCAAGCTGCGCATAGCGCCCAAGGGTCGGAATCGCGGGTTTGGGCTGGTCCATGATGTTCGCGTCCATTGTTCTGTGTCGACCCTTCCCCCATATGATGGGGAGGAACCGACCCGGTTTTCGGTTGGCCCGTCCGCCCCGGTCTGATGGGGCCGGACAGGGCTGCCCCGGCGGCGATGAATGGCGGCTCATGGCATGAAAACCATGGCGACCGTAGCGTAATCGGGCTGTGTTACTCCGGTTAAGCGTGCAAATACAGTCTCTAATTCCCTGACTGTTGTTAATTGGCCACACCGAAGGCGATAGCAATTGAATACAGGATGGTTTCTGTCCTATACCCTCGCGAAAGGCTTCATGTGTCGTACAAGTCCGCAACCTCGGCATGCTCTGGATGCACGGCTGGGTAAGGTTGGACTTGTTTTCTCGTGGGTGGATGTGTCCATAGTCCGCCTACCAGACTTGGAATATGTAACCGGCGGTTGAGCCGGTGCAGGAGCAGAGGTTTCATGGCCGTTCCTATTATGCAGGCAGTCCGCGTGGGCGCCTATGTTGTCAAGCAGCATATCACGCGGCGTAAACGTTATCCGCTCGTGCTTATGCTCGAGCCCTTGTTCCGCTGTAACCTGGCATGCGCCGGGTGCGGCAAGATCGACTATCCTGCCCAGATCCTCAATCAGCGCATGACCGTTCAGGAATGCCTTGATGCGGATACCGAGGCCGGTGCGCCGGTTATCGCCGTTGCTGGCGGTGAGCCGCTGCTGCACAAGGAAATGCCTGAGATCATCCGCGGGCTGACGGCGCGCAAGAAGTACGTGTACCTGTGCACGAACGCCCTTCTTCTGGAAAAGAAGATGGATGATTACGAGCCGGGTCCGTTCTTCTCGTGGGACGTGCATCTGGATGGTGATCCGGCAATGCATGATGCATCCGTCTGTCAGGACGGTGTGTACGAGCGTGCCGTAGCCGCCATCAAGAAGGCCAAGGCGCGCGGTTTCCGCGTTTCGATCAACTGCACCCTGTTCGACGGTGCCGATCCCAAGCGCGTCGCCGCCTTCTTTGATGAAGTGATGGCCATGGGCGTCGATGGCATCATGACCGCGCCGGGCTATGCCTATGAGCGTGCGCCGGATCAGGAACACTTCCTGAACCGCCAGAAGACGAAGCAGTTGTTCCGCGACATTTTCCGTCTGGGCAAGGGCAAGAAGTGGCGCTTCACGCAGTCACCGCTGTTCCTGAACTTCCTGGCGGGTAACGAGCAGTATCACTGCACCCCGTGGGGCAAGCCGCTGCGTAACGTCTTTGGCTGGCAGCGTCCGTGCTACCTGCTGGGTGAAGGCTACGCCAAGAGCTTTGACGAGCTTATGTCCGATACCGAATGGGATGCCTACGGTACCGGCAATTACGAAAAATGTGCCGACTGCATGGTCCATTCGGGCTATGAATCGACTGCGGTTATGGATGCCGTCCGTCGCCCCTGGCACATTGCCAAGGTCGCCCTTTTCGGTCCCGAGACGGAAAAGCCGATGGCGCCTGAAATCTCGCTCGAGAACCAGCGCCCGGCGGAATACATGTTCACCCAGCATGTCGATGCCAAGATGGAAGAACTCGCGGCCCGCAAGAAGCCTGCGGCTGCGCCGCGCGTGAACCGCGTATCCGCACCCGTGGAAACGGCGGACGCGGCGGACTGATCTTCCGGCGGGGATTATCCTGTGTAACCGGATCGGGAAAAGGCGGGGCTTCGGCTCCGCCTTTTCTTTTGCGTGCAGGCCCATGCGCAGGGAACTGTGCCAGCCGGGGCAATTATGCTGTAGGATCGTGGGATCATGCTTGTCTCACTGATTGTCATATTATGCCTCGTTCTGCTCAACGGGCTTTTTGCCATGGGCGAACTGGCCCTTATTTCCGCCCGCCGCGCGCGGCTGGCCATTCTGTCACGCGACGGCACGGCAGGGGCTGACCGGGCGCTGAAACTTGCGGGTGATCCGCAGAGTTTCCTGCCCACCGTCCAGATCGGCATGACCCTTGTCTCGATTCTGGAGGGCACCTTTGGCGGCAGCAGTATCGAAGCGGGGGTCAGCCACTGGCTGGCGCGGATTCCCGCCCTGCGGTCCATCGCCGATGAAGTCGCCATGCTGCTGGTGGTCAGCGCCATCACCGCCGTCATGCTGGTGCTGGGTGAACTGGTGCCCAAGCAGATCGCGCTGCGGCAGCCGGAACTGATCGCGGCCCGTCTGTCGCTCCTGCTGGAATGGATGGCGTGGGTGACGCGCCCGGTCGTGTGGCTTCTGGGGCGGTCTTCCGAACTGGTGCTGAAGATCATGGGAATCGGGGGGGCGATCCGCCAGTCCGTCTCGGTGGAGGAACTGCGCGCCTATATTGCCGAAGGGGCGCAGGCGGGCGTGCTGGAGCAGGAGGAGCGCGACATGATCGAGCGCCTGCTGCGTCTGGCCGAACGTCCCGTCCGCGCCATCATGACCCCACGCAACGAACTGTGCTGGGTGGAGCGGCATGTATCACGCGCGCAACTGCTCCAGATCCTGCGCTCCACCACCTATTCGCGCATCGTGGTGTGCGAGGGCGGGGTGGATAATCCCGTGGGCATCATTCTGGCCAAGGACATGCTGGACCGTTTTCTGGATGGCAAGAGCCCGTCGATCGAAATCGGGCTGCGCCATCCCATATCGGTCCCCGATACGCTGTCCGCCTTTGACATGCTGGAGCGGATGCGCGCTTCCTCGCTGGGGATGGCGCTGGTGCTGGATGAATATGGCTCGTTCGAGGGAATCGTGACGTCCTCCGACCTGTTCGGCGCGATCGTGGGTGAACAGCATGAGCCGGGCAATACGCCGCCGCAGCGTCTGGCGCTGGACAGCGTGCTGGTGCTGGACGGCTCCATGCCCGCCGATGAGGTCAAGGACCGTCTGGGCCTGTCCGATCTTCCGGCGGAAGGCAGTTACCACACGCTGGCCGGCCTGATTCTGGCCCTGCTGCGCCGTGTGCCTGCCCGTGGCGACAAGGTGGTGTTTTCGGGCTGGCTGTTCGAGGTGCTGGAAATGGAAGGCCGCCGCGTGGTGCGGGTGCAGGCCAGCCGCCAGCTTCTTGCCGAGAACTGAAGCCGCCCCATTGACAAAAGGGGGTGCATCCAGCCCGGATGCACCCCCCCTTTTTTACAGCCATACGACCGTCATTATCAGTGAATGGTGTGGCCTGCGTGTCCGCTCATGGCGACTTCCGCGCCGAAAGCGGGCCATTCATTCTTCGCCAGCGTCTCAAGCGACGGCGCCGCCAGACCCAGCCGGTCGGCATAGATCCACAGATAGGTGAAGGCGCGGCGGACATAATCGCGCGTTTCGTTATTGGGCAGGCTTTCGATATATAGCAGCGGATCTTCATCCTCATCCATCGTCGCACTCCGGCGCGAAATGGCGGACGGACCGGCGTTATAGCTGGCCAGCATGCGGATCATGTCGCCACCCGGCGGGACATGCCTGCCATCGGCCTGCGTGGAAAGCTGCGCCAGATACAGCACGTAGCGCTGCCCGATATCGAGGTTCGTGGCGGGGTCATGCAGCGCGGCGGGGCGGCGGGTAAAGCGGTCCCTGTCATGCATGACAAACCCAGCCGTAACCGGCATCACCTGCATAAGCCCATGCGCGCCGGAGCCTGAAACCGCATTGCTGTCGAAATTGGATTCAAGCCGCGTCAGGGCATAGATCAGGGCAGGGTCCATCCGGAAGCCATGCTCGGGCTGCAGCGGGGGCAGGGGGAAGCGGGCATCATGCGTGCTGTGCTCGCTTTCATTGGTGTCCATCAGCATGATCATCTGGGCTGACAGGCTTTTCATGCCCATGGCGTCCGCCACCATCTGCGTGGAATGGCACAGGGCGGCGTCGTTCTGGATGTCAGGCCACATGCGGCGCAGCGTTGCTTCCGCCCGGTCACGCTCACCCACCTGCAACAGGGCGAAGGCGCGTCGCCCCGCAGGGGTGGCGGCTACGGCCTCTATGTCGATTTCCCCCAATACGGGGCTGCCTGCGTGAACAGGCAGCTGGTCCGTGGCAAGGGTAAGGGGGGCCTCCGTCCCGATGGTGTCGGGTGTATGGGCCGGGCGACCGGCTGACGTGCGCAGGCCCAGTATCTGGGACGCAAGCTGGCCGTAGAATGTATGGGGTGCCGCCGCCGCGCGGTGCAGCCATGGTGAATAGGCCGCGACATCACCCGTGGTCTGGTGGGCGCGGGCGGCCCAGTAGGCTGCCCCCGCACGGATGCCGCCGGGTGTCAGCGGTGCGCGGGACGCGGCTTCAAACAGGGGTTCGGCGGCGTCGGGCCGTCCCTGCCGCCACGCGGCCAGACCGGCGACGTAACCTGCAAGTCCCAGCCGCTGGCCCGATTTTGCAAAGGCGTCGCGGGCAATGGACAGCGCAAGCCTGTTTTCACCGGCGCTGAACATCGTCATGGCGATTTCCGCCTGAAGATGGGCGGCGTACAGGTCGTTCATCCCCGGTGTGATGGCGATCAGGTGCAGGGCGCTGCGCGCGCCCTTGGGCCCCTGTGCCGCGCGTTCGCGCACGGTATGGTCAAGCAGGCTGTTGCGCGTGAAGACCCGCAGGGAGGGATCGTCCTCCTCCGGCAGGTGGATATGGGGCGGCGGATGGCTGCTGTTGCTGTCCAGCGCGTTGCGGGCCGGTGCGGGGGGCAGCGGGCCGCCCCGGTTCGGCATGGCGGCCAGCATGGAATAGATGGCCGGTGAATCCGCAAGGCCCGAGAACGTGCGCAGCCACAGGCGCAACTGCCCCGCATCGGCATGATAGGCGGGGTTAAGATAGCGCGCGGCCAGAATGTCGCCCAGCAGGGTGTCATCATGGATGGCGGCGGTTTCGCGGATGGCGGCGTCGAACTGGCCGTCGGCCTGAAGTTTGAAGACCCGGCGGATGCGGCTCACGTCATCAGGGGACAGGGGACGCGGCGCCCCGGCGTTACCATGTGCGGGCAGGCGTGGAAGGGCGAGTGCCGTTTCCTCGTTATGGTCACCGGCGGGAGCCGGATCCTGATCCGTCGCCCTGGCTTCCACTGTTTGGGCACGCAGCGGCGCGAACGCCGCCCCTGCCAGAAATGCCGCACCGGCCAGAAAAGCCGTTACCGCATGATGGGGGGTATTGGTTGTCCCTCGCATAGCGGTGGGGATGTAGGCGCAATGCAGATGGAAAGCAATAGCCAGCCCCGATTGCAGCCGTCAATAAGTGTTCAGAACAGATGGGAATGCAGGATGTAACAGCGGGAAACATACAGGAAATGCGGAATGAATACCTGCTTTTCTGTAGGCTAATATCCCGGAAACATTATGCTATTACGCTTTATGGCACGGCAGATACACTCTCCAGTGTTTCGCGTATCATCAGCATGTCTTTCCATGCATCGCGTCGGGCTGTGGCACTCGCGCGCAACTGCAACGGATGGCGCATGGGCAGGGCCTGCACGCCGTATGTGGCGGCCGGGTCCGCCGGGTCGGCGGGCAGGGTGATTTCCCGCCAGCGGCCCCGCATGCGCGCGGCGGTCGTGCGCTGGTTCAGCAGGATGGAAACCGGCAGGTTCCCCATCAGGATCACCCGTCCGGGACGGGCCAGCGTGATGGCGCGCTGGATGAAGGGCAGGCAGATCCGTGTCTCGGCGGCGGAAGGGGGGCGTCCACCGGGTGGCCGCCATGGAATGACGGGGGCCGCCAGCATGCTGGCGCGGTCGATGCCGATGCTGGCGAACATGGTGCTGACCAGCGCCCCGCTTTCCCCCGCGAAGGGGTGGCCGCTGCGGTCCTCGTCCTCGTCGGGGGCTTCGCCAATCAGCATGAGGGGGGCGTTGGCCGGTCCTTCCACAAAAACGCTGTGGGTTGCGGTGTCGCGCAGGCCGCATTCGCCAAAACCGCGTATGGCGGCATGCAGTTCCTCCAGCGTCCGGGCCGCCTGTGCCGCCCCGCGTGCCGCCGCGACCGCCTGATCGATGGCGCTTGCCGTCCCGCGCGGGGGAAGGGCGGGCCGGGATGGGTGATTTTTATGTCCATTCCCCCGGTCTGGCTGTATGGGGATGGGCTGGGTAGGCGGGGCCGCGTGGTGTATCGTGGCCGGGTGCGCCATCCGGTCATGCGGGTGGATATCCAGCGCGTCATCGGCGCCCCACTCCACATACAGACGCAACAGGGTCATGGAATCAGTCATCGGATGGATATACCCCGTACCGACACAGGTAATGCAAAGACGCGCCAGCCCGCCTTCGGGCGCGGGATTTGGCAGCGGACGCCGCACGCGGTAGATTCTGGCGTCATGCTCTTACCTCGTCTGTCACGCATGGTCGTGGCCTCCCTTGTTGTACCGCTCCTGACCGGGATTCCCAACCGGGAAATGCGGGCCGCCACGCCGGATGACGCCATTGTCCGGGCCGGGCAGCAGGATCTGGCCACGAACCTGCTGGTCGGCAGCGTTGCCGCCAGCGAGGGCGATAACGCGCAGGCGGCCCGCGCGTTCGGCACCGCCGCCCGTCTGGCGCCGAATTTCAGCCTGTTCAGCGAACGGGCCTTTTTCTACAGCATTCTGGCGGGCAGCCCTGAAGCCGGGGCGCTCGCCCCCGCGCAGCCACCCGGCGTCATGCCGGAACTGGCCATGGGCAACGCGGCGGCGCTGGCGGGTAAATGGGATGACGCGGTAACCCATTACGTCAAGGCCCCGTCCGACCAGATCATGGGCCTGCTGCGCCCGCTGCTGCACGCCTGGGCGTTGCAGGGGGCGGGAAAGACGGATGAGGCGCTGGCGGTGCTTGAACCCGCGCGCATGGATCGCACGCTGGGGGGATATTACACGCTGCATGCGGCGCTGATCGCGCAGCTTGGCGGACGGCAGATGCGCGCCGACGTGCTGTTCGGGCAGTCCACCGGCATGGCGGGGGGCGACCTGTTCACCACGCTGGTCATGGCGCACTGGCTGGTATCGCAGGGGCGCGAGGCGGAAGCCAGGGCGCTGGTCAACCAGCGTATCGCCGGCATGCCGGTTCTGGAAACGGCGCGGGCCAACATCATGGCCATGATCCATCGCCCTGTGGTGACCCGTCCGGTGCAGGGACTGGCGCAGGCTTACGGTCTGGTTGCCCTGCTGATCGACCAGCAGCTTTATGCCCATGATGGCGCGGATGATGACCGCCAGCCTGATGCCGCCATGGAACTGGGCACGCTGCGGGGTACCGAGCAGATGATGCTGCGCATGGCGCTGCTGCTGGACCCGGCGGATTCGGAAGCGCGGATACTCCTGTCCTCCATGCTGCATGCACGCAAGCAGGACCGGCAGGCGCGTGAAGCGCTGGAGGGCGCGCCCGCCGATGATCCCCTGCAGCCTGTCTACCGGACGGAACAGGCGGATCTGGACCTTGTCATGGGACACAAGGAACAGGCGGCGCAGGAACTGCGCGACCTGCTGCGGCAGGCGCCGGGCGACCGGATGCTGTGGTCCAGCCTTGGCGATGCGCTGCTGGACCAGCAGAAATGGGCCGAAGCCCTTGATGCCTACCAGCACGCCATCGCCTTGACGCCACACCGGCTGGAAGGCGATGACTGGCGGCTGCTGTTCGGCGAGGCCATAGCCCAGGAACGCCAGAACCACTGGCCGCAGGCACGCACCATACTCCAGCAGGCGCTCCAGCTTGCTCCCAACGAGCCGGACCTGCTGAACTACCTTGGCTATTCCATGGTCGAACATGGCGAAAACCCCGCCATGGCGGAAAGCTACCTGCGCCGCGCCCTCGCCCTTGCGCCATCCGACAACCAGATCCGCGATAGCGTGGGCTGGGTGCTGATGCGGCTTGGCCATGTGGCGGAAGGGCTGCCGCTGCTGGAACAGGCGGTCGAGCAGATGCCGCAGGACCCGGCCATCAACTACCATCTGGGCGTTGCCTACTGGATGGCCGGACGCAGGCTGGAAGCGGTGAATGAATGGCAGAACGCCATCCAGTTCCAGCCCGACCCGGAGGACAGGCGCAAGATCACGGCGGCGCTGGCCTATGCCACGGCGTGGAAGAATGGCGGCGTTTCGGCGGCAGGGGCGCTTCCGGCCGATCTCAGGCCGGCAGTGGCGCCCGCCTCCCCTTCATCCCACACGAATGGAACCCATCACTAATGTCTTCTGTGCACGAACTGGCCCATGCAAAGATCAATCTGTACCTGCATGTTACGGGACGGCGTGATGATGGCTATCACCTGCTGGACAGTCTTGCCGTCTTCGCGGGGGCGGCGGATGAACTGCGCCTGAGCCGGGGTGCGGGACTGGGCGGGCATGTGGACCTGCATGTCGAAGGCACGTTTTCCCCCGGCCTGCGTGATGACAGCGCCGATAACCTGATCGTGCGTGCGGGCGCGCTGCTGCGCGAGCATCTGGGGGCCGAGGCTGCGCGCCACCTGCCGGATGTGCGGATCGTGCTGCGCAAGGAACTGCCGGTGGCATCGGGTATTGGCGGTGGTTCGGCGGATGCGGCGGCGGCGTTGCGGCTGCTGCTGCGGGCGTGGAACCTGTCCATCCCCCGCGACGCCCTGATGGCGCTGGCGACCCGGCTGGGCGCGGACGTGCCGGTCTGTCTGGACCAGCTTTCCGCCCGGATGGAGGGAATCGGGGAGGAACTGTCACCCGCTCCCACCCTTCCGTCCTGCGGCATGATTCTGGTCAATTGCGGGCAGAGCGTTTCCACCCCGCAGGTGTTCAGGACCCGTGCGCCGGTCTTCACGCCGCGTGCCAGCCTTCCCGCGCGCTGGGACACACTGGCGGATATGGTGCGCGACCTGTCGGAACAGACCAATGACCTGCAGGACGCGGCCTGCGCCATCTGCCCGGAAATCGCAACCGTCCTCGCCACCCTGCGTAACGCCCCCGGCTGTCGTCTGGCGCGCATGAGCGGTTCGGGGGCTACGTGCTACGCGCTGTTCGACAGTCCAGCGGCGGCACAGGCCGCGGGTGCGACGATCAGCCAGCCAGACTGGTGGGTATGGGCGGGCGATCTGTGCCGTAGCGGCGCACGGCTGGCGACTGCCGCCGATTCCCTGCACGCCTGAAAAAGAGGGCGGGGCGCGGGTATGGCGCCCCTGACCCGTCAGTGACGCCTGCGGCGCAGGGCGAACAGCACGAAACCCATGAACGCCGCCACGGTGGCGAACTGCGCATGACGGGTGGTCAGCAGCAGCGGCATGGCCTTGCGGGTGATCATGTCAAAACGGCCATGGGCGGCATAGGCGCCGGGCACCGTTTTGTACAGGTCATCGGGTTCATCACCCGTCACGGCCACCTTTTCCATCTGTCTGGCGTAGCCCTTGCCCGCCAGCCAGCGGTCCGACAGGCCCGGCACGAACGTGCTCAGCACCCAGTTCCGCACGCCCGACAGGCCCACCCAGATATCGCGTTCACGCCCGAACGCCGCGCGGCAGATGGCTTCGGCCGCGATTTCTGGTTCATAGACCGGTCCCATCGGCTTCAGGTGCTTGCCGGTATGGTTGCGGGTCCATGAAAAGCGCGGCGTGTTGATCGCGGGCAGGTGGACCATGGCGATATGGATGCGGTCGCCATCATGCAGGATTTCGGGGCGCAGGCTTTCGGAAAACGCGCGCACGGCGGCACGCGCACCGTTTTCAACCGCCTGCAGCGGTGGCGGGCGCAGGCTTGCCAGCCGGTCAAGGTTGACGATGGTGCCATGTCCGCGCCTGCGCATCCGGGCCAGCGCCGCGCGGGTGCCGTTGACGGTGCCCAGATAGGTGACTTCCGTCGCGCGGCGGATTTCATCGGCGTCCAGTGCCGCGAGCTGTCCGGTTACGGTGGCCCCGGCGCAGTTGATCCACAGCGTGATGGGGCCAAGGACGTCCTCGATTTCCTCGGCGGCCTGCTCGACAGCCTTCGCATCGGCCACATCGGCGCAGGCGATATGGGTGCGGATGTTCAGTTCGCGCAGTTCGGCTGCCGCGTCGCCCAGCCGGTCGAGGTTACGACCGATCAGGGCGACATCGCACCCGGCACGGGCCAGTGTGCGTGCCGTGGCGCGACCGATACCCGCGCCCGCTCCGGTAATGACAGCAACCTGCTGCGGCATGAACTGTGCTCCCCACCATGGATAAATCGTCGATTGTCCAGGGGGCCGGTATTGGCCCGCGCAGGACAGGATCAGGATGCGCCTACCCTATCACGGCCAGTCTGGTCCGAACACTGCCCGGCAGGCAGGCCGCGCCCGCCCTGTTCGCGGGTCAGATATATTTCAGGGCGAGTATGCCGCCCACCAGGGCCACGGCGAACATCGCGGCCACGACCGGCAGGCGGTTTTCAATAAAGTTCTGGATCGGTGCGCCAAAGCGGCGCAGCAGGACCGCCAGCAGGAAAAACCGCACCCCGCGCGTAATGACGCAGGCGGCCAGAAACGGTAGCAGCGAAAGATGGGCCGCCCCGCTGGCGATGGTGACGAATTTGAACGGGATGGGCGTCAGCCCCTTGATCAGGATGATCCAGATGCCCCATTCGCGAAAGCGTTCCTGCAGGGACAGTAATGTATGTTCGGCATGATAGAGCCGCACGATGGGCATGGCGGCATATTCCAGCAGGAACGCGCCGATAACCCACCCCAGTACCGCGCCGCACACGCTGGCCGTCGTGCAGATGGCGGCAAGCCGGAATGCGCGGTCCCGGCGGGCCAGCACCATGGGGATCAGCATGATGTCGGGCGGCAGCGGAAAGAAACTGGCCTCGGCAAAGGCGATGATCGCCAGCCAGATAACGGCGTGCGGGCTGGCAGCCAGCGCAATGATACGGGCATACAGGCGATCAAGCATGATCTGGCAATGCCATTTCCCGCCAGCGTGCCGCAAGGACTTATTGCATGGTGGTTATCCGGACTTCACATATGACGTGAAATTGTACCCGATGGGCTGTCCGGTCCCCTCTGCGTCCACCTTTCTGCGCTTCTGGAACGCGGCATTCACCCTGGGGGCAGGTCCGGGAATCCCGGCCTAGCAGACAAGCGTGACGGTCACGCGCAGGCCATGGGGCTGGCGGTTGCCCAGCCGGATATCGCCGCCCAGTCCCCAGATGATGTTGCGCGAAATGGACAGGCCCAGCCCTGTTCCCCCGGTCTCACGGTTACGGCTCTGCTCGGCGCGGACGAAGGGGTCGAACATGCGTTCCAGATCTTCGGTCGGCAGTCCGGGGCCGTCATCCTCGATCAGGATGGTGACACGGGATTCATCCGCGTCCTCGCCTTCCCCCGGCTGGGGCGGCAACAGCACGATCTGCACGCCGCCACCGTATTTTATGGCGTTCGTGACCAGATTGCTCAACGCGCGCTTGAGCGCCATGGGGCGCGCGCGGACATGCACATCGGGCATTTCGGATACGAAGGCGATCCGGTCCGCCATGTCGGGACAGGTCTCGGCGGCTTCATCTGCGATTGTCTGCAGCAGGGCGGTCAGGTTGATCTGGCCCATCGGTTCGCGCTGTGCGGCATCGCGGCCAAAGGCCAGGGTGGCAGCGACCATGGATTCAAGCTCATCAAGGTCACTGAGCATCTTGGCCCGCATTTCGTCGTCTTCAACAAATTCGGCCCGCAGCTTCAGCCGTGTGATCGGGGTGCGCAGGTCATGGCCGATGGCGGTCAGCATAAGCGTGCGATCCATCAGGTAGCGGCGGATGCGGTGCGCCATGGTGTTGAAGGCATGGGCGGCGCGCGCCACTTCGCGTGGGCCATCCTCGGGCATGGGCGGCGCGTTTACATTGCGGCCCAGTTCCTCGGCGGCGGCGGCCAGCGTGCTGACCGGCGCGATCAGCCGGCGCACCCCCCACAGGATCAGGAGACCGCCCGTGAAGGTCATGATCAGGAATGCGATGGGAAAGGTGGGGGAACGGAACAGGCTGGGCCGGGGCTGGATGTAATGGATCGTGACCCAGCGCCGTTCATCGGGCAGCAGGAAGGCAATGGTGCGCCTGCGTCCCCTTGTATCGGGGGAGATCATCACCTGCTCGGGCCGCAGGGACTGGGGCAGGGGACCAAGCCCCGGGTCTCCATCGCCCGGACCATCAGGCCCGTCATGACCACCGGGGCCGAAGGGGGGATGGTCGTGCCGGTCGCCCTCGAATGGCATGTGGTCGTGCCAGTCTTCTTCGGGCGGGTGCATGCGGTGCGGCCCGTGTGGTGGCATGACCACCCCGTTGACCATGTCCGGCTCGGGGCCGGGGGTAAGGGTTATGGTGACCCCGGGGGGCAGGGGCAGGGCGGCGAGTTCCCGCGCCCGGTCGGACGGGGCGGTTTCAACAATGGCGCGGTAATAGGTAAAGACCTTGCTGCGCGCCTGCGCGTTTATCATGCGCTGGTCAAAATCGAACCTGTCCATGGCATGGATGGTCAGGCCGATGATCTGGATGACGCCAAGGCCGCCGATCAGCAGCAGCGTGGTGCGCGCGGCAAGGGATTGCGGCAGCAGGCGCCTGCGCAGGCGCTGCCACCAGCCCCCGGTGGGGGATGTTTCGGTTTTCTGTTCGGAAAGGAAGGACTGCGGGAAAGCAGACATGCGGATTGTCAGAGACGCTCGACTTCCGCGGCAAGGACATAGCCACCCCCGCGCACGGTCTTGATAAGCTGGGCGTTGCGCCCGTTATCCTCCAGCTTGCGGCGCAGGCGGCTTATGGCCACGTCGATCGCGCGGTCGAACGGTCCCGCCTGTCGCCCGCGCAGCAGGTCGAACAGCATGTCGCGCGTCATGACCCGGTTTGCGCGTTCCAGCAGGGCCAGCAGCAGGTCATATTCGCCCCCCGTCAGCGGGACTTCCACTTCATCGGGGTTGAGCAGGCGGCGGCGGCCCGTATCCAGCGCCCAGCCCGCAAACCGCAGGGTATGCAGCACCGGCACGCTGCGCGGATCGGGCGTGTCGGATGCGCGGCGCAGCACGGCGCGGATGCGCGCCAGCAGTTCGCGCGGGTTGAAGGGCTTGGGGACGTAATCATCCGCCCCCAGTTCCAGGCCGATGATCCGGTCGGTGTCATCGCCCATGGCGGTCAGCATCACGATCGGCACATTGGCCTGCGTGCGCAGCCAGCGCGAGATGTCCAGTCCGCTTTCGCCGGGCAGCATCAGGTCGAGAATGACCAGTTGGTAATGGCCTTCAGCCCAGCGGCGACGGGCTTCATGCCCATCGCGCGCGGTGGTGACGCGCAGTTCGTTGCGTTCAAGAAACCGTGCCAGCAGGTCACGGATTTCACGGTCATCATCAATGATCAGGATGTGCGGCAGCGGGGTCATTTTCGCAGTTTACATCACCGCGCGGATCGCCGCACCAGATGTTTCACTCCGTTGCAATTACCCCTGCCGCAACCCCTTGATATCAGGCCAGCCACTGCGGAACAGGCAGGCTCTTGCTGCGCAGGAAAGCGGGATTGAACAGCTTGGACTGGTACCGCGCGCCGCCATCGCACAGGATGGTGGCGATGCGGTGCCCCGGCCCCATCGCGCGCGCCACGCGGATGGCGGCTGCGATGTTGATGCCGGCCGAACCACCAACCGACAGCCCTTCATGGATCAGCAGGCTGTAGATTTCCTCCAGCGCTTCGGCATCGGGGATGCGCACCGCATCATCGAAATGCAGCCCTTCCAGATTGCCGGTAACGCGCGACTGGCCGATGCCTTCGGTAATGGAAGAACCGCTGACCGACAGGTCGCCCGATTTCACCCAGCCATACAGGCCCGAGCCTTCCGGGTCGGCCAGCACCACACGCGGACGGTCCACGCCCGCCTTCGCTGCCATGTCTTCCAGCCCCAGCGTAACCCCCGCCAGCGTGCCGCCCGTCCCGCACGAGCAGGTGAAGGCGTCGATCCGCCCCCCCATCTGTTCCCATATCTCGGGGGCGGTGGTGTGGCGGTGGCCCTCACGATTGGCGGTATTGTCGAACTGGTTGGCCCATACGCCGCCGGTTTCTTCGGCCAGACGGCGCGAGACATGGACATAATTGCCCGGATCACGGAACGGCTTGGCGGGCACAAGGCGCAGGTCCGCGCCGATCATGCGCAGGAAGTCGATTTTTTCCTGACTCTGCGTTTCCGGCATGACGATGATGGAGCGGTAACCCCGCGCATTGGCCACCAGCGTCAGGCCGATCCCGGTATTGCCTGCCGTGCCTTCCACAATCGTGCCGCCGGGCTTGAGCACGCCACGGCGTTCGGCATCGTCGATGATCGCAAGGGCGGCGCGGTCCTTGACCGACCCGCCGGGGTTCATGAATTCCGCCTTGCCGTAGATTTCGCAGCCCGTCGCTTCCGATGCCCGTCGCAGGCGGATCAGGGGCGTATGGCCTATGGCAGCCGGCATGTCCGATGAGAGGGATGAGGCGGGATTTGCACTTTCGGCCATAAGGCAGCACCTTCACTGGTCTGGATCATATGATGTGGCACGGCTGGCTACAGGGCGGTCAGGCCGTGCGGATTGCATTCCTTACTATCAGGAATGCGGCGGGCTTGGCATATCCCTAAAACAGCTTTTGCCGATGAAAGGAAACAGGAATGATTGACGATATTTCACCTTCCGCCACATGGGAGGCGGTGCGTGGCCGCCCCAACGCCCATCTTGTGGACGTGCGTACGCCCATGGAATGGGAACATATCGGCGTGCCCGACCTGTCCGGTGCGGGCAAGGAACTGGTGCGCGATAGCTGGCAGCTTCCCCCGGCGGGACAGGTCAACCCCGACTTCATCGCCACGCTGGAAAAGGCGGGGATCGGCAAGACGGATGAGGTCTATTTCATCTGCCGTTCCGGCGCGCGCAGCATGGCCGCGGCCCACGCCGCCTATGATGCGGGCTACCACAACGTGTACAACGTGGCCGACGGGTTCGAAGGGCCGGAGGATGCAACCGGCCACCGTGGCCGCCTTGCCGGATGGCAGGCATCGGAACTGCCCTGGTCACGCGGCTGACGTGACGGCTGCGGGCTGGCCCGTGGGGTCTGCTCCCTACTGGTCGGCCTGCGGTTCGCGGTCCGCATCGTAATGGACCTGCAGCACGGCACACCACGGATAACGCGGGTCCAGACTCTGGCCCCTGCGGTCGGACACGCGGCCATCGGGGCCTACGGGCACATGCGTCAGGGCCACGGCGTCATCTATGTTACCGCCGATGATGCTGATTTCGCGGCCAAAGGGCGCATCGTTCAGTCCGGTCGCGACAACAAAGCCGCAATGGGCGGGAAAGCCCTGCGCTGTCGGCAGGTCACGGAAGCGCACGGATTTGCTGCTTCCGCGCCCCACGCACAGCAGATCACCCAGCTTCGGGGCGTAGCGGGCGGGATTGCGGGCCGTCACACCCTTTTCCACCCCCGCCGCCGCCGCGTTGATGTAGGTGGAATGGTTGGGTGAGTAGGCGAAGCGGTCATTGGCGCCCGCCACCCGCATCACATAGGAAATGAAGGCCGCCGACCACGCATACAGCCCGTCATGCACGAAGTCGGTTATATGTCCGTCCGCATCATGCTTGCCATCCCATGACGCTTCGGTTTCCTGCGGGTCCTGCCCGATCCACCAGTATTCCCCCACGCGCTGCCACAGGCCGGGCGTGCGTTCGGGCTTGACCAGCGGCGTTGTGGGTTCGAGGCGTTCCAGCGGGTCGTCATCATTGACCGGCTGGCCGAACAGCCGCCATTCGCGCAGCGCTATGGCCACCACGTCCTGCCGGGTAAAAGGCTCGTAATTGCGGGTGGCGAAATCCGGCACATGGGTATTGACGGCCAGTGGTCCCGAACCGTTGGCGTACTGCGCAACCGGCGTTACGGCCCGCGTCGGGTGGCTGTCCGGGCCATGCGCGCAGGCTGCAAGGCAGGCCAGTGGGGCGAGAAGGGCTATCTTGCGCAAAATCGGCTCTCTCCATTGCAGGCGGCTTGTCCATCCATACGGCGCGAACCGGGCTGACGGAAGGGGCCTTGCCGCTTGTGCCCGCGTAAAAATTGCAACACCTGCCCGCCCGATCGTGTTGGGAAGGGAGCGATCGGCTGCCGCCCGGCCGCCGCGGGGGCAGGTGACGCCATGGTGTCTCGCCACGGCATGCGGTACGGTTGCGCCCGCAACATAAACACGGAGAGCAGTTCATGCCCGAAGCGTCTGTTATGGAAACAACCACGATCCGTGGCCTGAAGAATCCCGTATCGCGCATCGCCCTTGGCACATGGGCCATTGGCGGGTGGATGTGGGGTGGCCCGGATGACCGGCAGGCCATCGCCACGATTCAGGAAGCGGTCGATCTGGGCATTACCCTGATCGATACGGCGCCCGTATACGGTTTTGGCCATTCGGAGGAGGTGGTGGGTCAGGCCCTGCAGGGGCGGCGCGACAGGGTTGCCATTGCAACGAAGGTCGGTCTGGACTGGACGGAAGATCACAAGCCCTTCCGCAACACATCCGCGGCGCGCATCCGTAAGGAAATCGAGGATTCGCTGCGTCGGCTCCGCACGGATTACATCGACCTGTATCAGGTGCATTGGCCCGACAGCGCCGTTTCGATGGAGGAAACCGCCCGCACACTGGAATCCCTGGTGCAGGAGGGCAAGGTGCTGGCCCTCGGGGTAAGTAATTTCACCATCGCGCAGATGGAGGAATTCCGGGCATTCGCGCCCCTGTCCGCCGTGCAGCCGCCTTACAACCTGTTCGAACGCGCGATGGAGCATGATATCCTGCCCTATGCCCGGCAGCACGGGCTGGCCATTCTGGCATACGGGCCGCTGTGCCGTGGCCTTCTGTCGGGCAAGATGACGGCGCAGACCGAATTCGGCCCCGACGACCTGCGCAGCGCCGATCCCAAGTTCCAGTCGCCGCGTTTCGCGCAATATCTTGAAGCCGTACGGCAGTTGCAGGATTTCGCGCGCGAACGCCACGGCAAGTCCCTGCTGGCGCTGGCCATCCGCTGGGTTCTGGATCAGGGACCGACCATCGCCCTGTGGGGCGCGCGTCGCCCGGACCAGATTGCTGCCGTCGCGGATGCGATGGGCTGGAGCCTGAGTGCCGCGGACCTGCGCGATATCGATACGATCCTGAACACCTGCATCAAGGACCCCGTAGGGCCGGAGTTCATGGCCCCGCCGGGCCGCTAGGCTGATGCCGGACCGGGGTGGCCAGTGTGCTGCCCCGGATTACCTGATGGATATTTCACGATCCGGCATTACGGGCTGACAATACCACCCACGTTATTGTCGTAACGTGCTTTCCATACCCCTTCTTCGACCATGCACTGGGCAAAGAACTTCTTGTGGTTGCTACCCCCCGCGGAAATCTGGGAGCTGCCGCCGGTCCCGCTGAAGATCGCGCCGGTTGCGGATGTGGCCTCGCATTTCTGTTCGGCGGCGGCGTAGCGCGGGTTTTCCCTGGGAAGGACGGGCTCATAACCGCTGATATACCCGTACGGGGAATTGCCGTGGATATGGTGCTCACGCACGCTGAAATGGTGCGAACGGGCATGGGCGCAGGGTGCGGTCACGGCAGCAGCGCACAGGCCAGCAGTCAGGACACCGGCGGTCAGGGCGCGGATGGATGGCATGAGGGCTGTATCTCCTGTGCGCAGGGGCAGGGTCGTCTGGGGGACTGATATAGCCGCCCTGCCGTTTCGTGTCAGGTCGTGCCAGCGCGATCGTGCCCTGCGTGGGGCGGACTGTCGGGACGGGGAAGGGATCGGGCCTCGATCTGGAGTTCCTGCTCAATGAAGTCGAGTTCCTGATTGATCGTCCACTCGGTTTCATCATTGATGCGTTTCTGGATGACGCGCATGTGCAGGCGTTCGCGCATGTGGCGGATGATGCGGAAGCGCAGCGCCAGTTCGGCGCGCTTTTCACGGATGGCGGTGGCGCGGATGCTGGCTTCCGCCGCGCGTGAATTGTCCAGCCTGTGCACCGTGTCCTGATATTCGTGCAGCAGGCGGCCAATGGCTTCCTGTTTCAGGTCGATCGATTCTTCCTTGTCAGGTGTGACCACAAGTTCCTGCTGTGCCAGTGCGGCCTGTTCCGCATGCAGGGTCTGGATCGCGGTCTGCGCCAGTTCGATGCGCATCATGTCCAGTTCATGCAGGGCGGGATCGTTTTCATCCGTGCTGATGCCATGCAGCAGGGGCGGGATGGACAGGCTGGCCAGCAGCAGCGAACAGATGATCACCCCCGCCGCCAGCGTGACCAGCAGTTCCCGCCCCGGAAAGCCGGGGCCAGCCGCACTGGCCACCGGCAGCGACAGCACGGCCGCCAGCGTAATGGCCCCGCGCGTGCCTGCCACCGTCATCAGCAGTACGGTGCGGGCGGAGGGGATGACCGTCTTGCGATGGCGGAAATGCGCGAACAGCCGCCGCGCCGAAATCGAGATCCATATCCACGCGAAACGGATCAGGCTCATCATGAGCTGGATGCCGATGATCGCCAGGATCAGGAACCATGGCGATACCCCGCCCGCCCGCGCGATCCGCGCCCCCCCCGTAACCAGATCGGGCAACTGAAGGCCCAGCAGCAGGAAGATCACGGCGTTGAAGGTGAAATTCACCATGTCCCATACCGTGGTGGCCTTCAGGCGCGTTTCTGTCCGCGCTTCATTCATTACCCCGGTGAACTTGACCGTCATGCCGCCCGCCACGGCGGCCAGAATGCCCGAACACTGCATCGCGTCGGCAATCAGGTAGATGCCGAACGGCAGCATCATCGCCAGCGTGATATGGGTGGGCGGGTCGTCATAGCCGCGTACCAGCAGCACATGTTCCGCCCGGCAGGCCAGCCATGCGGTGATGATGCCGATCAGGATGCCGCCCATGGACATGAAAATGAAACTGCCCAGCGCCTGCTGGAACGAAAACAGCCCGGTCATGGCCGCCGCTACGGCGAATTTGAAGCAGACCAGCCCCGATGCGTCGTTAAGCAGCGCTTCCCCATGCAGAAGGTGCACCACGCGCGCCGGCGCCCGCCCGCCTTCGATCATGCTGCCCACCGATACCGCATCGGTGGGGGACATGACGGCGGCCAGCGCGAAGGCGGCTGGCAGCATGATGGGCGGGATCAGCCAGTGGATGAAATATCCACATACCAGCGTGGTGAACACCACCAGCCCCAGCGCCATCATGATGATGATGTTGCGCAGTTCCCCGAACTCACGCATCGGCATGCGGTAGGCATCGGCATAAAGCAGCGGCGGTATGAACAGCAGCAGGAACATGTCCGGATCGAAGCCGATGTTCAGCCCCGCCAGTGCGGCGATGGCGCCCACCGCGATCTGGATCAGGGGCAGCGGCACGGGAATGCGACCCACGCGCGATATCAGGCTGCTGATACCGGTCACGGTCAGTAATGCAAGAGTGAGGAAAACGGCATGCATCGGGGTTGAGTCTTTTTATATTTCTATTGTTTAAGTCAAATACTTCATTTTTCGTTTAATTAAAAATACAAAAGATGTTATTATCAATTCTCTGCTTTGCTATTTTCTTCTGCCAGCCATGCGTTACCGCAGCCCGGAAGATTTCACCGCCCTTCATTGACCCGTCCTCCTCCACTTCCCATTATTGAAGGAAGACTGGCCGCAAGGCCGTATCATGATGTTCGGGGATGGGCGTGGCGTGGCCAGGCTGGCAGGTTCCTGACGAAGGGATGGTTTTTAAGTGAGCAAGGACCCATACGAAGTACTCGGCATAGCCCGTTCGGCCAGCCAGGATGACATACGCAAGGCCTATCGCAAGCTGGCCAAGAAGTACCATCCTGACCTCAATCCGGGCGACAAGGTGGCGGAAGAGAACTTCAAGGCCGTGGGGGCTGCCAACGCCCTCCTGTCCGATGAGGAACAGCGCGCCCGCTTCGACCGGGGCGAGATCGACGCCAGCGGCCAGGAAAAGGGATTCGGCTTTGGCGGTGGTGGTGGCGGCTACCGCGATTATGCGGAGGGGCCGCAGGGTTTCCATTACGGCGGCAACCAGTTTTCGGAAGATGACCTTGGCGATATCTTCGGCACCATGTTCGGTCAGGGCGGCGGTGGCGGCTTCCGTCGCAGGCCGCAGGGACCGCGCAAGGGCAATGACCGGCAGTATGCGCTGACCGTCAGCTTTCTGGACTGCGTCAATGGCGGTACGTCGCGCATCACCCTGCCCGGTGGCGCCACGCTGGACGTGAAGATTCCGCCCGGCATTACCGATGGACAGGTCCTGCGCCTGCGCGGCAAGGGTGATCCGGGGCAGCAGGGCGGCCCGGCGGGCGATGCGCTGATTACCATTACGGTTGCGCCCGACAGCACGTACGAACGTGACGGCGATGACATCCGCATGTCGCTGCCGGTAGACCTGAAAACGGCGGTGCTGGGTGGCAGCATCACCATTCCCACGCCTGCGGGATCGGTCAAGATGAACGTTCCCCCCAAATCCGACAGCGGCAGCGTGCTGCGGCTGCGCGGGCGCGGGGTCAAGGCGCATGGCGGAAAGGAAGCGGGCAACCTGTACGTGAAGCTTCAGGTCACCATCGGCAAGGTGGATCAGGCCCTTGAGGACTTCCTGAAGAACTGGACACCCGGCGGGACAGCGGAGCAGCGGGAGGCCAAGGCATGATCACGCTCGAAACCCTGTGCGTGCGCATCGGCAACGTGCCGGCGGCGGATGTGCAGGGCTGGATCGATAATGCATGGCTGCGGCCAGAAGGCGCGCCGGGACATTACCTTTTCCGCGAGATTGACGAGGCACGCGCCCGTCTGATTGTCGAACTGCGCGACGATATGGGCGTCAATGCCGAAAGCATGCCCGTGGTGCTGTCCCTGCTTGACCAGCTTTATGCCGCGCGCCGCCAGATGCTGCGCCTGCGTGAGATCATAAGCGTGCCGCGGGAAAGCGAACTGCGCGGCAGGGTGCGCGCCCTGCTGGCCAGCATGCAGGACTGACCCGGTCCACGGTCAGGTAAGTCCCTGCCTGTTCACCCCCGTACCACAGTGTGGTGCGGGGGTGTTTTTTTCAGGTTGCCCTGATTTCAGTCGGCGCGGCTGAGCGGCAGGTCCAGCTTCTGGCCCGGCTTTGTGCCCTGCATCCGCAGATCGGCGCTATTGGGCGAGGTCAGGCGGAAGATGGCGTGCGGATCGTCATTGACCGAACGCAGGGATGTGGCGTCCTGCACCTTCATTTCAATCGTGCGGCCTGTCAGCCCGGTAATCTTGTTCAGCGCGTCCGGCAGCGTGAGATAGAGCCGCGCGGCGGGGCCTGTCGCCTTGTTGGCGGTAATGGTGACGGGCTTCAGGCCCAGTGCTGTCCATTCGCCGGTATACGCACCCGGACCATAGGGGGGCTTGGGGTCGGTATCATCGGCGCGGGCCACGCCGCTGCTGGCGACAACGCCCGTCAGGGCCAGCGCGGCAAAGGCCATGTGAAGTGGTTTCATAATGCAGTCATCCTGATCTTCATTCACGGACCACAATGGCAGGCGTGTAGCGCACAGGGCAAGCCGGTCCCCCGCATGGCGCGGGATGAGACGGGCTTCCCACGGGGATTGCCATATATTTTATGTATGGAAGTAGCCTTGAATATATATTGGACGTACGAACCTGCGTGCAGCACCATCACCGGGCAATCACATATGACCGGAAGACGGGGGATGCCGGACGCATTCCTTTTCCGTTGCAGGAGGCTGAGGTCTTGAAGCTGAAATGCTACTCGCTGGGCGATGTCGATACCCGGTCCAGCGCCGCGGATGCGACGGGTGTACGTCCCCGCATGAACCGACTTTATCAGACATCGACAATGGCGGCCCTGCTGGACGCGGTGTACGATGGCGAAACCACGCTTGACGAACTGTTGATGCACGGCAATTTCGGGCTGGGCACCTTCAACGCGCTGGATGGCGAAATGATCGTCAATGACAGCGTGATCCACCAGTTCCGCGCCGATGGACAGGCCGGGCGCGTGCCGGGCGATCTCAAGACGCCATTTGCCTGCGTCACCTTCTTCAACCCGGAGAAGGAGTACATGATCGACACGGCGCGCGACAAGGAAGGCTTCGAGGCGATTGTCGACCAGCTTGTCAACAATCCCAACCTGTTTGCCGCCGTGCGCTTTACCGGCATGTTCGAACGTGTCGAAACCCGCACCGTATTCTGCCAGTGCCGCCCCTATCCGCCGATGCTGGACGTGGTCGCCCGCCAGCCGACCATGCAGCTTGGGGCCTCCACCGGCACCATGCTCGGTTTCCGCACGCCGGGTTACATGCAGGGCGTCAATGTCGCGGGCTATCACCTGCACTTCCTGACGGAAGACGGGCGTCGTGGCGGGCACCTGACCGATTACGCGGTGCTGAAGGGGCGGTTGGAAGTCGGGGTCATTTCCGATGTGGAAATCCAGCTTCCCCGCACGGAGCAGTTCGCGCGCGCCAACCTCTCCCCCGAAAACATTCACGAAGCCATTCGCGTGGCCGAGGGCGGCTAGGGATCATCCCCCGCCCCACTGAGATGATCGCGCGCGCAGGGCTGCGGCGCCAACGGTTCAGGATACCATATCATGACTGACAAGACCCAGTCGCCCGCGCCACAGTGCGGGGCGGACATGATCGTGCGCAATCTGGTTGCGCATGGCACCACCCATGTATTCGGCATTCCGGGCGCGAAGGTGGACCGATTGTTCGACGCACTGGTCGACTCGCCCATCGAAACGGTGGTGACCCGTCATGAACAGAACGCCGCCTTCATCGCGGGCGGCATCGGGCGGCTGACTGGCAAGGCAGGCGTTGCGATCGCCACATCCGGCCCCGGCGCGTCCAACTTCGTGACGGGTCTGGCCACCGCCAATTCCGAAGGCGATCCGGTGCTGGCCATTGGCGGCGCGGTCAAGCTGGCCGACCGGCTGAAGCTGACCCACCAGAGCATGGACACCGTCGCCCTGTTCCAGCCGATCACCAAATACAGCGCGGAAATCACGTCCCCCGCCGCCGTGTCGGAAGTGATGGCCAACGCCCTGCGTTTTGCCGAAAGTGGCCGCCCGGGTGCTGCCTTCGTCAGTACGCCCATGGATATCCTGTCCATGCCGGCACAGGGCAATGTTCTGGCCGGGCGCAAGCTGCCCACGCCGGGCGCCGCCCCTGTCGAGGCGGTGAACGAGGCGCTGGCGCTGGTGCGCAAGGCCCAGCGCCCGGTCATCCTGCTTGGCCTGCTGGCCAGCCGTCCCGACGTGTCCGACGCGGTGCGCGCGCTGGTGGCGACGACAGGCGCGCCGGTTATTGGCACCTATCAGGCTGCCGGGGCGGTATCGCAGGAACTGTCCGACCGTTTCGGTGGCCGCGTGGGCCTGTTCCGCAACCAGCCGGGCGACCAGTTGCTGCATGAGGCCGATCTGGTCATTTCCATCGGCTACAACCCGATTGAATACGATCCGTGGCTGTGGAATGTCGATAATGGCCGCAAGATCGTGCATGTCGATGTAGTGGCCGCCGAACTCGATACCCATTACGACCCGGCGGTTGAACTGGTTGGCGATATCGCCGCATCCGTCCGCGCCCTTGCAGCCCAGGCGGGCAGGCTGCCGCGTGCCCCCCAGCTTGAAACGATCCTGGCGCAGTATCACGCCACGCGCCTGTCCGCGCTGTCTGGCGCGCGCAGCACGAGCAACACGGCGGTCCATCCGCTACAGATCGTGCGTGAACTGGAACAGTTCATCACCCCCGATGTCACGATGTGCCTGGACATGGGCACCTTCCACATCTGGCTGGCGCGTTACCTGCTGTCCTTCCGCGCGCGTCAGATGCTGATCAGCAACGGCCAGCAGACCATGGGCGTTGGCCTGCCGTGGGGCATTGCCGCAAGTCTGGTCAACCCGGCGCAGAAGGTGATTTCCATATCCGGCGATGGCGGGTTCATGATGTCGTGCATGGAGCTGGAAACGGCGGTGCGGCTGAAGTGCAACCTCATTCACATGGTCTGGGTCGATCAGGCCTACAACATGGTGGAAATGCAGGAAAAGAAGAAGTACGGTCGTGGTTCCGGTGTGGAATTCGGACCCATCGACTTCGCCATGTTCGCCCGTTCCTGCGGGGCGAAGGGTATTGCCGTCCAGTCAGCCGATGGCGTGGCGGGCGCATTGCGCGAAGCCATGGAAGCCGAAGGGCCGGTGGTGATCTCGGTTCCGGTCGATTATTCGCAGAATCACCTGCTCATGAAGCCGCTGGCCACACTGGGTGAAACATCGGCGGCGGCGTAAGGACGCCCTGCCACAAAATCCGGCCCGCAACAGTCCGAACGGGCGGCGGGCCGGTCTGTCCGGGCATATGACATGAGCATTTTATGCGTAAGTGCCATCATGCGGAACATGCCAGACTGACAGCCACATACCATGAACGTGCCTGATCCGTTAAAGCAGGCTGACGTTTTGTACATGGTATCTAGGAAAACGAAGAATGCTGGAAATGGCACAGGACATGTCATCGCTTGCGGGCGTGGATCTGGTTACGGAACTCAAGGATATCGTCGGTCATCACCATGTGCTGACCGAGGACGGGGCCACGCTGCCCTACCGTCGTGGATTCCGCTTCGGGGAAGGGCGGGCGCTTGCGGTTGTCATGCCCGGTTCGCTGGTGGAACAGTGGCGCGTGCTTCAGGCCTGCGTACAGGCTGGCGTCATCGTCATCATGCAGGCGGCCAATACCGGCCTGACCGGTGGTTCCACCCCCGATGGCAACACCTATGACCGTGACATCGTGATCGTGCACAGCATGCGCATGCGTACGATCCACCTGATCGGAGATGGCAGACAGGTCGTCTGCCTGCCCGGCGCCACGCTGGACCAGCTTGAGAACATGCTCGCCCCCATCGGGCGCGAGCCGCATTCCGTTATCGGATCGTCCTGTATCGGGGCATCGGTCTTCGGTGGCGTCAGCAACAATTCGGGTGGCGCGCTGGTCCGCCGCGGCCCGGCCTATACCGACATGGCGCTGTTCGCGCAGGTGTCCGAAACGGGGCGGCTGCAACTGGTCAACCATCTGGGCATCGAACTGGGCGATGATCCCGAGGACATCCTGCGCCGGGTGGAGGAAGGCAACTTTCCCGAATCCAGCATCAACTGGCAGGCCGGGCGCGGGCATGACGATGATTACGCCCGGCATGTGCGTGAAGTGGATGCCGATACCCCGGCCCGCTACAACGCCGATCTGCGCCGCCTGCACGAAGGGTCGGGCTGTGCGGGCAAGCTGGGGCTGTTCGCTGTCCGCCTTGATACGTTCGAGGCCGAGAAGAACCCGGTTGTTTTCTATATCGGCACCAACGCGACGGACGTGCTGGAAGATGTGCGCCGCCACATCCTGTCCTCCTTCACGGAACTGCCGATTGCGGGGGAATACCTGCATCGCGACGCATTCAACATTGCCGAGAAGTATGGCAAGGACACCTTCGTCATCATCCGGATGATCGGCACGAAGCGCCTGCCAGCCATGTTTGCCATGAAGAATGCGTTCGACCGGATTGCTGACCGCTTCAGCTTCCTGCCAAAGCATTTCAGTGACCGCGCCATGCAGTTCATGAGCCGTTTCTTTCCGCAGCACCTGCCTGCGCGGATGCGCGATTACCGTGACCGGTTTGAACACCACCTGATGCTCAAGGTCAGCGCATCAGGCGCGCAGGAAGCGCGTGATTTCCTGAAAAGCCATTTCGCGACGCATGAAGGGGACTTTTTCGAATGTACCCCCGATGAAGGTTCCAAGGCGTTCCTGCACCGCTTTGCCGCCGCTGGCGCCGCAATCCGTTATCGCAATGTCCATACCGACACGACCGAGAACATCGTGGCCCTTGACGTGGCGCTGCGCCGGAACGACCGGGAATGGTTCGAGGTGCTGCCCAAGGACATCGAGGACGAAATCATCGTCAAACTGTATTATGGTCATTACCTGTGCCACGTGATGCATCAGGATTACGTGGTGCGCAAAGGCTATGACTGCATGGCGCTGGAACACCGGATGCTGCCGCTGCTGGACAGGCGTGGCGCACGCTATCCGGCGGAGCATAATTTCGGCCATCTTTATGCAGCGCCTGACGATGTGCTGGCCCATTACCGCCAGCTTGATCCATGCAACTGTTTCAATCCCGGTATCGGTCAGGCCACCAAGCGCCGGAACTGGGTTGCCGAAAGTCTGGGCTAGTTCTGCCGTCCTTTCGGCATGTGTTCCCCACCCGATGGGGACGGGCGCGCATGCGCCCGCACAAGGGAAGGAAAGTCTGAATAATGACATATACAGTCGGCCATTATCTTGGTGAACGTCTGACACAGATCGGGCTTAAGGATCATTTTGCAGTGGCGGGGGACTACAACCTCGTCCTGCTGGACCAGCTTCTGGAAATCGACGGCCTGAAACAGGTCTATTGCTGTAACGAACTCAATTGCGGCTTCAGCGCCGAAGGCTATGCCCGCGCAAACGGGGCTGCGGCGGCGGTCGTGACCTTCAGCGTGGGCGCGCTGTCCGCGCTGAACGCCATTGGTGGCGCCTATGCCGAAAACCTGCCTGTCATCCTGATTTCGGGCGCGCCCAATTCCAACGACCATGGCAGCGGGCACATCCTGCACCACACCATCGGCACGCCCGATTACGGCTACCAGCTTGAAATCGCCAAACGGCTGACCTGCGCCGCCGTTTCCATCACCTGCGCCGAGGATGCGCCGGTCCTGATCGACCATGCGCTGCGCACCGCCCTGCGCGAAAAGAAGCCCGCCTATATCGAGATCGCGTGCAATATCGCCCCGCAGCCCTGCTCACGTCCCGGCCCGGTGGGCGCCATTCTGGCCGATGCCCCGTCCGATGCGGATACCCTGCGTCTGGCGGTGGATGAACTGGCCAGCTTCATCGCGGCCCGCAAGAAGCCTGTCATGCTGATCGGCAGCCGCCTGCGCGCCGCAGGGTGCGAGGATGCGGCCATCCGTCTGGCCGATGCGCTGGGCTGCGCCGTGGCGACCATGGCCGCCGCCAAGAGCTTCTTCCCCGAAGATCATGCAGGCTATGTCGGCACGTACTGGGGCGATGTCAGCAGCCCCAAGGCGCAGCAGATATTCGACTGGTCCGATGGCATCCTGTGCCTTGCGCCGGTTTTCAACGACTATTCCACCGTGGGCTGGACGGCGTGGCCGAAGGGCGAGAATGTCGCGCTGATGGATGGCCGCCATATTGCCGCCGGGGGCAAGGCATTTGACGGAATTCATCTGCGTGACGTGATCGATGCCCTGATCGAGCGGCTGAAAGGCCAGCCGAAAAAGGATGCGACACTGGTTGAATACCGTCGCATCCACACCCCGGCCGGACAGGCTGCACCTGCCGCCCCTACCGCGCCGCTGGTCCGTGCGGAAATGGCGCGTCAGATCCAGAACCTGCTGACGCCCGATACCACGGTCATCGCGGAAACCGGCGATTCGTGGTTCAACGCCATCCAGATGAAGCTGCCACGTGGCGCGCGTGTGGAACTGGAAATGCAGTGGGGCCATATCGGCTGGTCGGTGCCGGCCACGTTCGGTTACGCGGTGGCGGAACCGGAACGCCGGATCATTGCGATGATTGGCGATGGGTCCTTCCAGCTCACCGCGCAGGAAGTGGCACAGATGGTCCGGCTCAAGCTGCCGGTCATCATTTTCCTGATCAATAACCGCGGCTACACCATTGAGGTCCAGATTCACGATGGCCCGTACAACAACATCAAGAACTGGGACTATGCGGGGCTTATGTCCGTATTCAACGCGGAAGATGGCCACGGCAAGGGTTTCCGCGCCACCACCGGGGCGGAAATGGAAAAGGCGATTGCGGCCGCCCTTGAGAACCGGGATGGTCCAACCCTGATCGAATGTGTGATCGACCGTGATGACTGCACCAGCGACCTGATTTCGTGGGGGCGGCGTGTTGCCACCGCCAATGCCCGCCCGCCCGCAGCGCGCTAGGCGGCAGGGATTTTCAGGTTTCAGGGGGTGCCTTCGGGCACCCCCTGTCGTATGGGGGCACGCGATCTTTACGGGAAAGGCAGGACATGGCGAACACGACCGGACCGCGCGTAGGCTGTGGCGCGGCGATTATCGACAGTGATGGCCGTATCCTGCTGCTACGCCGCCTGCGGGGGCTGGAAGCGGGATGCTGGGGCCTGCCGGGTGGAAAAGTCGATCCCTATGAGACGACAGCCCATGCGGCTGAACGCGAAATTCATGAGGAACTGGGCATAACCATACAGGCGCGCGACCTGCTGTGCCTGGTGGAGGAAATGGACACCATCGGTGGCCATCACTGGATTTCCCCGGTCTATCTGGTCACGTCATGGCAGGGGGAACCGGCCTTGATGGAGCCGGAAAAGCATGAAGGGCCACAATGGTTCGCGCCCGACTGCCTGCCGGACGATCTTACGACGCCAACCCGGCAGGCGCTGGCCGCCCTGCGGCAGCGATCAGCCTGAACGATGCGGCGGGAGCCTGTCTGATTGTGGTCGTGAGTGGGGCATAAACCCCTATCGGGATCAGGACGGTTCGACAGTCCGGTCCAGTTTGCGGGCGTAATCGCGCAGCGCACGGCGATGACGGGAATAGATCATGCGTGTGGTCTGCGACCGGATCGGGAGTTCATCCGCTGCCATGGGCAGGGCCGTGGCCGGAACGGGCGCCGTTGCGGGGGACGGGGCGGTTGTGTTGATTGCAGGGGTCATTGCTGCTTTTCCGCTAGGTGCCAAGGACAGGTCGTGCTCCGGCTGGATGGCTGTTAACCGAACGACACATTACATAGCGGTCATATATGTTGGAAATAGGGCATAAAAGACATAGCTGGTCCAAAAAGAATTTCTTCATATAAATTTAAATTTATATCGCGCGTTCAGCATCATGACCGGGCGGACGGATGCGGGATTTCAGGTGCGGATTTCAGCCAATATGGCGCAGGAACCGGCCATCCACCCATGCACGGCACAGGCCAAGCGTGCGCGGGAACCAATCGGTGCCAAGGCTTTCGACCTGCCGGGTATGCCGATGGGTGCCGGTCCATGCCAGAAGCTGGATTCGTCGCTGGATGATCAGGGCGGGCAGGATATCCAGATCGGCCTGATCCATATGCCCTGCCGTCACATACCCGCGCAGCCAGTGATCGATCCAGCGGGGAACCTGCGGGTGATCTTCATGGAAACTCAGGGCTGCTGCCAGATCCTGCATGAACCAGCTTATGCCGCAGTCATCAAAGTCGATCAGGCGCGTCCGGTCATCACTGACAAGCAGGTTCGCCAGCCGCAGGTCGGCATGGATCAGCCCGAATCGCTGCTCCGGCTGGCCGTAATTGTCCAGTTGCGCATTGATGCGTATCAGACAGTCCGCGATCAGTTCGCGTGCTGCATCCGTCATGCCCGGAACGTCTTCCCACTGGCCCCACAGGGCATGGGGGCCGGTCATGGTGTCCGGTGTCCATATCTTGCGGATGAACCCCTGTGGCCGCACCCAGCGTCGGCTGTGGTCATGCAGCCGGGCGGTGATGCGGCCCAGACGGGTAAAGGCTGCGGGATCAATATCGGGTGTGGGTTCGGTCCCATCCATCCATGCAAACATGACAGCATGGCGGACAGTATCATCGGGCATAGGCAGCGTACGGATACGCGCGCCATCGGTCCCCGGCACCGGCACCGGTACTTCCACCCCGGAATCGCGCAGGGCATCCAGCCACGCCAGTTCACTGTTGATTTCAGTGACGCTGTGGTAGCCGGGACGGTGCAGGCGCAGCGCATAGCGTTGCCCCGTAGCCGTATCGACACGGAACATGACGTTTTCGGAAATGGAAAGCAGGCTGGCCTGCGCATCGGGCAGGCCATAATGCGCCAGTGCGGCATGGGCCAGCAGGGGGAGGGAATCGGTCATGATCCGCCTCCCATACCGCGCGTCGTCGTGGGGATGAAGACCGTTTTACAGGATGCAGTTGAACTGCAGGCCCATCACCGCCGCATCATGATACGTGGTCGTGCCGCCGGGGCGGTTGATATACTGGAAATCCGGCTGGAAGCTCATGCCGCGCGCGGTGTGAATGTTGTAGAAAAGCTCGTAAACATTCTCATGCGTCTGGATGCCCCATGCCTTGCCCCACTGGTTGGTAAGGAACGGCGTCCCTGCAAGGATCGAGGATTCCTGCTGCAGCACCGAAGCCCGGCTCATTTCGAAATAATGGAACATCGCGCCCAGCGTATCGAGGGGACGGCCCCACCGCGCACCGGTTTCCACGATGCCGGCCCAGGTATGGTCCTTCATCGCCGAGATCTTGCCCGAAGTATACATGTACCCCGCCAGCGCGATCAGGCCGTTGGTGGGGCCCGCGCCATTGCGCATGATCATCTGGTCGGCCTGGAACCATGCCGTGCTGACACCGGACTGCTTGCGGAAGGGCAGGCCCGTCAGGACGGCGGAGTGGCCGTTAATATCCGAATACAGGTCATTGTACTGCGAGTTGTCATAGCCGTAACCCGCCTTGTAGTGACCGGCGAGGTGGTTGCGGCCGAATTCGGGCAGCCAGCCGATTTCCACCGGGGTAGAGAACTTGCCAAGGCCGCTCTGCGCCCATGACCAGCCCGAAATGCCGCCGTTATAGGCATGGGGTGAAACCGCGAACATACCGGCCATGATGTAGGTATCGACCGTGGGCATGACGCGCATCACCACACCAAGGTTGCCCGAAGGCCAGTCACGCCCGCCCGGCACGTATTTGCCCGGTGCGGGGTTGCCGCATATCGATACGTTCATGAAGTCACAGTACAGGGGGGAAGCGGCGAAGAAGCTGCCCACCGGAATCCAGCCCGCGCTGATATCCAGCCGGTTATGGAACAGCGCCTGTTCGGCATACATGTAGACAAGATGGGCGACCACGTTACCACGGGCACCATAGATCTGCTGCACGCCCGCAAGGGAATCGTGGATGTAGTCGGTACTGTCGTTACGGCCATGGCCGTTCACGATCATGGTATGCGTCCAGAAATTCTTCGGGCCACCCGCCAGTTTGTTCCAGTCGATGTCAATTTCCACACCGACCTGTCCCGCATCCGTCACGCCCTGCTTGGCGCCGCCGCGGAAGTTGCCTGCCAGTTCTTCATGAACGTCGGCTTCAATATGCACGCCATGGCGCAGCAGGAAGGGCTGCAGCCCCGCCCACTCACCAAAAAAATGCTGGTTGCCGTAGGGCGCGCTGAAAAACTGTCCCGGGTCCTGTACGGAAACATTCCGTCGGGAATTGACGTTCAGGCTGGGCTGGGAGCCCACGACGCCCTGACCTTCACCTGCGATGGCCTGCGCCCGTGCGGGCGCGCTCAGGGTGAAAAGCGCCAGAAGAAACAGGGGGAACGGTATTAAAAAGCGGGTAAATGTTCTGATCATCCGCACATCGATAGCATATTTCATGCCTATTATAAACCTTGGGAGGGGAATTATGAAAAAACTAAAGGTATGTAAAATAATCGTAAAGAGGATTTTTTTTGTTATAGCAATATATTGATACAGTGCTTCGCTAATCTTTGTTATATCTTTTTGTGCAACGCACAAATACATCGTAAGTTTATGCTTCTTCTCACATATTACTGATTTCTTTATATCCAGCAGGCCCCGGGCGTTCCGGACCGTTGACGTCTGGCTGCCGGAATGGTGAACATGGCCGCATGTCGCGCCTTGATATGAAAAGACCCTTCCTGCCGGTCCGCATCGCGGTCCTGACGGTATCCGATACCCGCACACCGGAAACGGACCGGTCGGGCGATATCCTTGCCAGCCGCATTGCCGGTGCCGGGCATATCGTGGCCGCACGCGCCATCGTGCCCGATGATGCGCGCCAGATCGCGGCCACCCTGTCTGGCTGGATCGCGGATGAGCATGTTGATGTCGTCATCTCGACCGGCGGCACCGGTGTAACCGGGCGTGATGTCACCCCCGAAGCGTTCGGGCAGGTGATCGAGAAGCGTATCGAAGGGTTCGGTGAACTGTTCCGCATGCTGTCTTACCAGAAGATCGGCACGTCCACGATCCAGTCCCGTGCGCTGGCCGGGGTGGCGGGGGGAACCTACCTGTTCGCGCTGCCCGGTTCGTCCGGCGCGGTGAAGGACGGGTGGGACGATATTCTCGTCTGGCAGCTCGACAGTCGCCATGTGCCCTGCAACTTCGTGGAACTCATGCCCCGCCTGCGTGAACATCTTGCCCCCGGCCCGGATGCTGGACACGGGCACTGAAGGAAAGAAACGGATAATGGCCACACCCAGACTGCTGCTTCTCGCTGGCGATTATGTCGAGGATTATGAGGTCATGGTGCCGTTTCAGGCACTGACCATGCTGGGCTACCAGGTGGATGCGGTCTGTCCGGGCCGCAGCCGGGGCGAGCATGTCCTGACCGCCATTCACGATTTCGAAGGCGCGCAGACCTACAGCGAAAAGCCGGGCCACCGCTTTGCCCTGACCGCCAGTTTCGATGAAATCCGCCATCAGGATTATGCCGGGCTGGTGCTGCCCGGCGGGCGGGCGCCCGAATACCTGCGGCTGGACGCGCGGGTGATCGAACTGGTCCGCGCCTTTGCCGACAGGCCGATCGCCGCCATCTGCCATGCGGGTCAGTTGCTGGCTGCCGCGCGCATCATTTCGGGCCGCAAGGTGTCGGCCTATCCCGCCTGCCGCCCGGAAGTGGAACTGGCGGATGGCGTTTACGCCGATATCGCCATGGACGCGGCGATAACGGATGGCAGGCTGGTGACCGCCCCCGCATGGCCTGCCCACCCCGCATGGCTTGCACAGTTCATCGCCGTGCTTGGGGCGAAGGTCACGCTCTGAAGCGTCTGCCGGGGCGCGTCATGTGCGGCCCCGGCGCTGTCATGTTCAGATGCCGCTGCTGTTCATGGGCGGACGGTTCAGGATCGACAGGAATTCCCGCCTTGTGTCCGAATTGCTGCGGAAGGTGCCCAGCATGCGGCTTGTCACCATCGACACGCCGGGACGATGCACGCCGCGTGTGGTCATGCACTGGTGCGATGCTTCAATGACCACGCCCACGCCGTAGGGCTGGAGTTCTTCGTTGATGGTGTTGGCGATCTGGGCCGTCAGGCGTTCCTGGATCTGGAAACGCCGGGCATAGGCATCGACCACGCGGGCCAGCTTGGAAATCCCGACAACGCGCTTGCGCGGCAGATAGGCCACATGCGCCACGCCGATGATCGGCACCATATGATGTTCGCAATGGCTTTCCACGCGGATATCGCGCAGCAGGACCATTTCGTCATAATCCTCCACTTCGGAAAAGGTCCGGCGCAGCAGGTCGACGGGGTCTTCGGCATAACCGCAGAAGAATTCGTCATATGATTTTATGACCCGCTCGGGCGTATCGCGCAGGCCTTCGCGGTCGGGGTCTTCACCAGCCCAGCGCAGCAGGGTGCGTACGGCTTCTTCTGCATCCGTGCGGGAGGGGCGGGAATCGATGGCGTTCATTATGTGGGTTCTTGTTGCATGGGCGCGTCCCTTGGGAATGCGCGGCAGAGGGGGAATTTGCTAGTGCAGGATGGTCGGGTGGTGCGGGCTGTCCAGACTGAACACGGGTATGGTGACATCGAAATGCTGCCGGCTGGCCGGGCAGATCATGTGGTAAGTGCCCCCCATGAAGCCCGTGGGCGTTTCAAGGGCAGCACCTGACATGTATTCGAAACTGGCGCTGGCGTCGATAAGCGGCTGTTCGCCTACCACGCCATCACCATCCACCCGCTCGATCCGGCCCTGTCCATCCACGATGCGCCAGCTTCGCCGCAGGAGCTGGACCGTTTCCGTACCCTGATTTTCGATACGGATGCGGTAGGCCCAGACATAGCGGTGTTCATCGGGTTCCGACTGGTCATCAAGCCAGAAGGTCTGGACTACCACGCGCACATTGTCGGTCGTCGCCTCGAAACAGGGGGCGTTGTCCATTGTCTCGCCCAGCGGGGACTCCGCTCCTTCCCCACCGGGGGGAGGGAAAGGCCTGTTCTTGCTCATGGAGGGGAACTCCTCGGGGGTTAGCGGTTTGCCAGCGCCGCAATGCCGCGCTTGAGGTCGTCAATCAGGTCGTCGGCATCTTCCAGCCCGACGGAAAAGCGGATCGCGCCATCGGTAATGCCAAGGCGGGCACGTTCTTCGGGGGCCAGCTTCATATGTGTGGTCGTGGCCGGGTGCGTGACAAGGGAGCGCGCATCGCCAAGGTTGTTGGAAATCGAGATGACGCGCAGGGCGTTCATGAAGGCGAAGGCTTCTTCCTTGCCGCCTTCGACCTCGAACGCGACCAGCGTGGAACCGGCGGACATCTGCTTTTGCGCCAGTTCATACTGCGGGTGATCCTTGCGGCCCGGATAGAACACGCGCGCGATGCCCGGTGCGTCCGCCAGGAAGTCGGCCACCTTTGCCGCATTCTGTGTCATGGCGTTCACGCGCAGGGCAAGTGTCTCGATGCTCTTGAGCATGACCCAGGCGTTGAAGGGGGACAGGCTGTTGCCGGTATTGCGGGTGAAGGGGCGCAGCACCTCGTCAATCCACTTGGCATTACCCAGAACCGCGCCACCCAGCACGCGGCCCTGACCGTCGATATGCTTGGTGCATGAATACACGACCACGTCCGCACCCAGTTCCAGCGGCTTCTGGTACAGCGGGGTGGCGAAAACGTTATCCACCACCACGATGGCGCCCGCCTTGTGGGCAAGATCGCAGATCATGCGGATATCAAGCACATCCAGCATCGGGTTGGACGGGCTTTCCAGCAGTACGGCGCTGGTGGGCCTGGACAGCGCATCCTTCCATGCGGCCAGATCGCCGCCATCGACAAACACCGTCTCCACGCCGTAGCGGGGCAGCAGTTCGGCTACGATCCAGTGGCACGAACCGAACAGGGCGCGCGATGCGACGACCCGGTCACCGGCACGCACCTGCGCCAGCAGCGCGGAGGAGACGGCCCCCATGCCCGTGGCGGTCAGCACACAGGATTCCGCGCCTTCAAGGTCGCACAGGCGGCGTTCAAGGTTGGATACGGTCGGGTTGCCGAAACGCGAATACTGGTAATGCGAGACATCGCCGGTAAATGTGCCTTCCGCCTGTTCGGCGTTGTCGTACACAAAGCCGGAGGTCAGGAACATCGCCTCGCTGGTTTCACCGTAGGGGGTGCGCTCAAGGCCCGCATTGATCAGGCGCGTTGCCGGGCGGAGGGTTCTGGGATCAGGCTGGTCAGTCATGACGGATGTGAATTCCTGCAAACAGGGTGGTCTGGATATGCGGACCACGACCCGTGCGCACGGGTCATGTGCGCCAAGTCAGGCCCGCAAGGGCGGTTCACGACCGTGGAAACCATGATACCCGCGCCCTGCCGACGGGATCAGGCCTCTTTAGCGCGTATGTTTTACCTCGCCGCAAGCCGGCCATATCAAATCACGAGGGCCCGGCACATGGCGCGCCGGACATTGATGCTTATTGCGGATCAGGGCCGGGTGCGTCAACTGCTGCCCGTGCTGCATGGGGGTGATTGCATCTGCCATGCTTGTGCAGTATAGAAAGCCCGCATGCGGGTGTAGTTCAATGGTAGAACGGCAGCTTCCCAAGCTGCATACGAGGGTTCGATTCCCTTCACCCGCTCCATTTTCCCTGAAAAATCCGGCGATCCTGATGCACCCTTACGGGGCTGTGGTGGCCTGCGTGTCCGTATAGGTCGTGCCATTCCAGACCCAGCGGTCCGTACCATCGACCAGCAGGTCGTGCATGCCGTCATGGATCTGGGGCGTTACGACGACCGGCCCGCTTACGGAATCCAGCACCCGTGTCCAGTTGCGCCGGGCATCGGGCAGGTAAACCGATGTGGAACAGCCCGCCGATCCGCACAGGCTGACGGATTGCACCTGCACGAACAGCGCCGTGCGCGACGGGTCATCGGACAGTTGTCCCGATCCGGTCAGCAGCACCGGGCGTTCGCCATGTGTGGTGGCGGTATGCAGGTCTTCCACCATCAGCCTGCGGGCCTGACGGTCCAGTTCCGTGCCGGGATGCTGCGCCAGGATGACAGGCGCGCCAGCCGCCCGCGCCATGCCCGGGGTTGCCGCCAGCAGCATGGATGCGACAAGCCCGCCTGCAAGCGGTGAAATGGAAAAGGCACGCGGCATGGGGGAAACCCTCCCTTGGTTACATAAGGTTATGCACCCAATGCCCCGTGCGGGGGAAGGTTTCAGCCGTGTTCGGGGCACGAAAACCGTCCCCGTTGCCGATGGATCAGTGTCGGCCGTGCTGATGTCCGGCGGGGGTGGAGGCTTCCCCGGTGGGCCAGCTCGCCTCGATCCGGTTGCTCAGTTCGTTGAGCAGGTTTTCCGTCACCCCGGCGATATTGGCGTTCCCGCTGGTATTGCCGTCCGTGACGATGACGGTGCGGTTGCGCAGGATGTTGGCGCGCGAATCCTCCGGAATGATGGCCCAGTCCGCATTGAGCGCGGATTTGCCATCCCGGCTGACATCAAGGCGGCTGATATTGAGCTGAAGCCGCCATGTGGGGCGGTCCGGCTGCGGCTGGTCGGTTACGAACATGTCCGGCCATTTCTGGGCAAGGCGGGCGGTAATCAGGTCTGTCGCGCCCACCGACAGTCGGCTGGCCCACCGGCCCAGCCCGCTACGCACGATTTCATGCCCGTCGCGGACCATGATGTCCTGACTGTCCAGATAATCCGGCAGGCGGGCGCGCTCGACCTCGATGACCGGGGTTGCGCCGGTGATCGGCTGGCTGGTCGTGGTGGGAGACAGCGCCCCGGTTGCGATGGCGGGCGCCCCCAGCGTGTAGAAGCGCACCGGCGCCGAGGAACAGGCCGACAGCATGAGGGCCGAAAGCAGCAGGCCGCCACCCGCCCGCAGGGCCGGATGCAGACGGGAAGGGGAGACAGCGGGCTGGCGCGATTTCATTGGTTGCGTCCCATAAGCAGAAGTTGCGGATTACTTTCGACTTCATTGGCGAATCCGCGCAGCCCGTAACCGGCTTCCATGATGTCGCGCATCGTAGCGTCAAGATTGAGCCTGTCACGCGATTGCGGGTCGGTCAGGGTGCGCAGGCTGGCAAGGGTTTCACGCGCCTGTGTCATGGTGTGGTGCGTATTGTCGATCAGGGCCTCCAGCTCCGCATGGCGGGCGGCGAACTGGTGATCATTGGCGGTTATCAGCCTGTCCATCGCATTGATGGTGCGGGCTGACTGGTTCTGTATGTCGGCCATGGCGGCGCGGATGCTGCGCACCGCGTCCTCGCTATGGGTGGATGTGGTGCGGATGCTGGCGATCATGCCCGGCAGGTCGCGGTTTATGTCCGCCGCCAGCCTGCGGATGCTCACGATCGCAGCCGCAAGATCCCCCTGAAGCCGCTTGACGGATGTCGCGACAAGCATGCTTTCCATCTGCTGCAGCGCCGTCTGGCCCATCGGTATTTCCGGCAGGTGGCTCATGCCCGGATGCATCACGGCGGGGGTGGCGGGCGACATGTCCAGATCAAGCTCGGTCTGTCCCGTCACAAGGCTGTGCAGCGCCATTTCGGCGCGCAATCCGCTGTGGACCAGTTCGGATAGCGGCGGCAGGTCGCCTCTGCCCGGCGTGTGTGCCGGATCGAACAGGATGGTCACGGGCATGTAGGTCCTGTGATCGACCGGATTGACCCGGACCGACATGCTTTCGACCGCGCCCACCGTCACCCCGCGCAGGTTGACGGGCGAGCCTATATCCAGCCCGTTGGTCGGGCCTTCAAACACCACGATGGCCTCACTGCCACGCCCCGGCAGGGGCAGGCTGCCGCTGCCCACCAGAATGCCAAGTGCAATGGCCCCACACCCCAGTACGGCCGAGCCGATCAGCGTCTGCCTGCCGGCCATCGGGATTACCCGTTTCCGTGGGAGCTGGAACTGTCCAGCTGTTCACGGTGCATGAAGGCGTGGACCATCGGGTCGTCGCAGTGATCGCGCAGCCATGTGGGGGAGCCGTGGGCGATTGCGGTTTTCTGCTCGGCATCAAGGAAGATGCCGTCATCAGCAATGTGGAACAGGCTGGACAGTTCGTGGCTGACGATGATGATCGTGGCCCCCAGCCCGTCGCGCAGGTTCAGGATCAGGTCATCCAGCCGGGCGGAGGTGATCGGGTCAAGCCCGGCGGAAGGTTCATCAAAGAACAGGATATCCGGGTCCAGCGACATGGCGCGCGCCAGCCCGGCGCGCTTGCGCATGCCGCCGCTGAGTTCCGATGGATACTGGTCAATGGCATGCAGCATGCCAACCAGCCCCAGCTTCAGTTCCACCAGCCGGCGGATGACGGGGGCCTCCAGCTTTGTGAACATCTGCATGGGCAGGGCCACGTTCTCGCCCACCGTCATCGAACTCCACAGCGCGCCACTTTGGAACAGGACGCCAAAGCGCCGCCCGATGCGGATGCGGCTGGCGTCGTCGCCTGCCCAGTAATCGTCCTTTTCCACCTTGTACGTGCCGCCAGTGGGGCGCAGCAGGCCGATCATGCTCTTGAGCAGGGTGCTCTTGCCGCAGCCCGACCCACCCATGACGGCGAAGATACTGCCGCGCTTCACCTGGAACGACACGTCATGCTGGATCACGCGCGGGCCGAAGGCCAGCGTCAGGTCATTGACGGTAATCAGCGCCGGACGGTCGTCGGTGGAGGGCATCTGGTTATTCATGGCGCTCAGATCCCGATAACATTGGCGATGACCGCGAAGATCGCATCCAGCGCGATCACGCCCACGATGCCCACAACCACGGCCTTGGTCGCGGCAATACCCACATCAGCCGCGCTGCGCCCGGCCTTCAGCCCGATGCGGCAACTGGTCAGCCCGATGAAGGAGCCGAATACGAAGCTCTTGATGAAGCCGAAGGTGAACTGGTCCAGCGGCAGGGCGCCCAGCGTTTCGTGGAAGTAACCCAGCGGCGAGACATGCAGCATGATGTAGGACACGCAGAACCCGCCCAGCATGCCGATCAGGCAGCCATACAGGTAAAGCAGCGGCATGGTGAAGGCGAGCGCGAGAACCGAAGGCAGGATCAGGTAATTGGAAACCGGGATGCCGAATACCTGTAGCGCGTCGATTTCCTCATTACCCTGCATGGTCGAAATGCGCGCGGCATAGGCGCCGCCGGTCCGGCCCGCCATGATGATGGCGGTCATGACGGCCGACATCTCGCGCACCATGGCAATCGCAACCAGACTGGCGACATAGATGTCCGCCGCGAATTTGTGCAGTTCCACCGAACCGACAAAAGCAAGGATCGCGCCGACAAGGAAGTTCACCACCCCCACGATCAGCAGGGCCGCCGGTCCCGCCGCGTTCAGGTCGGACATGAGATCGACGGTGCGCATCATCCCGCGGCCCAGTGCGGTGGCAATGCCGCCGCGTGCGGCATCCGCCCCCATCTCGCTTACGCAGCCGACCTCGTTCAGCGTATCGAGGGTGAACTGGCCCACGGCGGCAACCGGCGCGAAGGCCTGCCTGGCAGGTGGTGGCGGCTGCGGCGGATTTTCAGGCAGCAGGTCCAGCAGCTTGTGCGCGGATTCCGGCAGGGTGTCGATGCGCAGTTCCACATGCGCCTCGCGTGCGTCGCGCATGAGTTCCCACAGGAAGGAGATCAGCGATGTATCCCATTTCCCCAGATGTTCGGTGCTGAATTCCACCGGTTCGTTGGGCGGGATATCCTTCAGGGCGGATTGGGGAAAGTCGGGCACGCGCCCGTCCTGCGCGATCCAGTCTCCTGACAGGGTGACAAGGGTCCGGTTCGCCTCGGGCTGCAGATGCCATTGTGGTGCATCATTGACGGACGTGTTCACCTGTCTCTCCAACCTCAGTGCCGCTACCGCCCCTGCCCGGTCGCGGGGACGGCGGGCGCCAGACGAATTCCGTTCCTGTCACCTGCCTGCGTCGCGCATGCGAATGGCCGGGTTCCTGTACAATCTCTAGTTCCCATACCAGATGACCCGCATGGCACAAGCCCCGCCACCGGGGAGGCTACGCGATGGCAGTGCATGGCTTTGGCGTGCATGAGCGGATGGTCTAGCGCGGGGCATCGGCGGGCAGCCTGTCCATGATGGCATCATCCGCCCGGCCGGTGCGGATGGTGGCGGCGATGTCGGTCATGAGGCGTTGGGCCACGGGAATGCGGTAATGCAGCGGGTCCCAGAAATTATCGCGGTTTTCCGTAAGTGTGCTGTCATGGTTGAAATCCAGCGCCACCGTGTCCGGCGTCCGTGCCGCAAGGCCGCCCACCCCCAGCCTGCATGCCTGCAGCCGGGCTGCAGCAATACTGCCTGCCGTTCCGTGCAGCATGGATGATGCGGGCGGAAACCACAGGATCTTGAGGGTGGAAGCTGGCATGCGTTCGAGCATTTCCGCCAGAAGACCCATGGTGGCCGGGGGGGTGTCGGCCATGCCGGGCGGGGCGGGCGTGTTGTCGGGCGGTGTCCAGCGCGCGAAGACGGCCTGCACACGGGCCGGGTCGTAATGATCGTCGGGCGGGACGAAGCTGGTATAGCCATCGGTCCCGAAACGCTGTGCTTTCAGCCCGGCCAGCCACAGGAACTGGTTCGCGGCTTCCTGCAGGGCATAGAGACTGGCCATATGCAGGTAGCCCGTCCATGCCGGATGGCCGTACATCCATTCCGGCCACGGGCGGTTGGGGGATGTCAGGCTGCCGGGGCGTTCATGGCACCACGCCGCATCAATCCCGATCATGACGATGCGCGGCCGGGGATGATGGCGCAGGAACATGTCCAGTTCCCGGGCCTGTTCCCACGGGCTGGCGCTGTTCATGGCCATGTTGAGGAAATGGGCGTCGAATGCCCGGTCCAGCAGGGCAGGCTGCATGAGGCGGCTGGTCGATGTGCCGATGACTACGGAATCGAACCGGGGGTTACGCGCCAGCGCGGGCATGGTGTAGCGCGCATTGGATGTAACGGGCACCCGCGCGAACTGGGGCGAAAGGGGCAGGGCATCCCACGGGTCAACGGTTACGATGAACAGGTAAAGTCCGCCGCCCGCCATCATGATGGTGATGAGGGCGAGCAGGCAGAACTGTCGCCACCGGCTGTCCCCCTCCGGTGGAGCAGGCGTCATTGATGGCGGAACGTCACGACCAGTACATCACGATAGGCCGGGCGCGACGGGTCCAGCGGCCGTACGGCGGTGACCCCGTGATAGACGCGGTTATCGTTGACAATGGCCGTATCGAACGGCTGGTCGAGCATGAAGCCGCCAACCATGGTGCGTTGCAGGTCATGGATTGTCGTTTCGCCGCTCATGACGTTTTCGCGCCGGATCATGACCACCATCACCCAGTCCACACCATCGCGGTGCAGCCCTTCGGGGGTGGGCTGGCCCGGACTGTCATCCGATGCCTCGATGCGGAACTGGTGGATTTCGGTGTGCCAGATATCGGGCAGGCTGGCCGGATCGCTCAGGTCGGTCACGATCCGGTGCATGAGCTGCAGGATGGCGAGAAGGGCCGGATGCGCGCCCGTTTCCGGTTCCACCGCGCGGAACCAGCGTTCGATGCCACCATTGAGTTCGTTGTAATCGCGGCTCTGGTAATGGGGCTGGTGTTTCTTGCGCTGGATGCCACCATCGCTGATGGCAAACGTGGCATGGCGACGGCGGCGGTAGCGACCGCCATCGGCCATGTAGCGGTCCAGTCCCAGCCGGTTCCAGCTACTGGCGAAGCTGTCCCAGTCCCGCAGGCCATAATGTTCCAGCAGGGGCAGCATCTCCCCTGCCGGGACGAAGGCGTAGCCGTCCATGCGCAGGGGGGATTCCAGCCGCGTCAGCAGGGAAGTCGTGCCATCAGCCATGGGTGGAATCTTTTCCTTCCGCCCCGCTGGCGTCACTGCCGCCTTCCTTATGCGATCCATCGGCAGCCGGGGCGTCGGCCTGTTCGGGCCTGGCCGGGGCTGCGATGGCCTGTGATGCCCGCGCAATCATTTCCGGGTTTTCTTCCATGTTCATGCGCAGCGCGCCAGCAGGGCTGTTGGCCAGCAGGTTGACGGAAGTCGGGATCGGGAAGGCAACCTTTTCCTTGACCATCCGCGCGCCCAGACGGCTGTAATATTCACGGTAGACCTTCCATTTCGCGCCTGCCGCCGTGCGGATGGAACCGAGGAACTTGGCCCCGTTGCCGTCCGCCTGCTCCAGACCCAGAAATGCGAAATCCGACTTGATGAGCGGCCCATATACCGGGTCCTTGCGCAGTTTCGCCAGCTCATCCTGCAGGATCGCGCTGACCCGGTGCGGGTTTTCCGACAGGTCAAGCATGAAGCTGACCACCACAAGGTTGTAATCGCGCGATGTATTGGCGATCGACGTGACGGAGGAGAACGGAATGATATGCAGGTCCCCGTTCACCGCGCGCAGGCGCAGGGTGCGGATGGACAGATGTTCCACCGTGCCCGAAACGCTACCTGCGGTAACCCAGTCGCCCACCTGCATCGCGTTTTCCACCAGCATGAAGAAGCCGGTGATGAAGTCCTTGACCAGGCTCTGCGAACCGAAGGCGATGGCCGCACCCATGATGCCAGCACCCGTCAGCAGCGGGGTCACGTTGATGCCGATCTGCGACAGGGTGGTCACCGTCACGATAATGATGATGAAGGTCAGCAGCACCGTGCGGATGATGGGCAGAACCGTGCGCAGCCGTGTGGCGCGCGATGCCTGTTCCGATGTCTCGAAGCGGGTGATCTGGTTCTGCAGCATCGCGTTGACGACTTCCCACACCACAATGGCGATGGTGTAGGCGATCATGATCGTCAGCATCGCGCCCACGATCCGCGGGCCGAGCGTGCCATGCAGGAAGAAGCCGATGGCCGGCAGGCCCCAGGACTGCAGCAGCAGCACCACGGTCACGAATATCAGCATGATGGACAGGCTGCGGCGCGCGATCGGGTAATAATAGTCCACCCGTGCCTGCAGGCCCGGATAACGTTTTTCCGTGGCCTCGGGCACATGGAAAATCCTGTTCTGCAGGCTGAACGCCAGAACCGACAGCAGGCGGGCGGCAAGGATGACAATGATGGTCAGCGAAAGGGTGCGCAGTATCCATGTATAGCCACCGCGGATCTGCGTGGCCCAGACCAGCCACAGGGCCAGATCAAAGAACATGGCGGGGATCCACCAGAAGCGGACCATCCGGCCCACGAACAGCCAGAACGGCTTTTCCTGAAGTCGTGAGGAAGGCTGCAGCGCCGCCCCCACATGGTAGCGGATGCGCCAGATGAAGATCGCGATAAGGATATGCTCGATCAGCACGACCGCGCGGATGATGGCTTCAGTGCCACGCGCGGGCATGGCGAACACCGTGCCCAGCGTGGACAGGCAGACCACGATGGAGGGCGCCGCGACAAGGAAGTTCCACCACCGCGTGACCATGCGTGCCGTGGCGTCCGACGCGCTGCACAGGCGGATGGTGGGGGAATGGGGAACGAACACCGTTTCCAGCAGCAGGTAGATCACGCGCGCGATGGCGTAGGCGTTCGTCAGCGTGATGGTGACCATTGCGGCCTGATGGGTGGATGTCAGCAGCGCCGAACCGGCGTAACCCACCCCGAAGAACAGTGCGACGGGCAGCAGTTTGATCAGGAAGTGCAGCAGCGAATAGGGAATGCGCGTAATGACGCGCAGCGTTTCATGCTGCTTGCGGTCGTCCTGCTTGCGGGTCTGTTCGGTTTCCTGTTCCGCCTTCGCGTCCGCGCCGGTTGCGGCGGGGGAGACGGGCTGGCTGTTTTCCTGCTGGTCTTCCGTCGTCAGGCGGCGGTTCAGGTTCGCTTCGGTCGCGACCGCGCGGGCGGTTACGGCGGCCAGTGGCTTGCGGGTCGCGATGGACAGCCCGCGTTCGGCCAGAAGGGCCAGCACGAAAATGATGCCCGCACGGGTCAGCGCATCCAGCAGGATCTGCCGGGAATCCGCATTGGACAGGATCGAATGGACCCAGCGGCCCACAAAGGCCAGATCCTTGAACAGCGCCATGAAGTTCTGGCCCTGCTGCAACGCGATGTCGCGTATGTGGGTCAGTTCATTCATGGTCTGGGAACTGATGCTGTCGGGTTCGAGCGACACATCGGAACTGGCGGCGGGTGCCGGTGCGGCCTTGGCTGGCGCGGGTGTCGGTGCCGGTGCGGGCAGGCCCTTGGCGATCGCTTCCAGCGTGCGGGTGAACTCCTCGCGCTTTTGCGGGTCATTCATGACCGACAGAACCTGCTGCGCCTGCTGGGCGTTGATGCCCTGCGTGCTGGCGGTGGCCGGGGCTGCCTGCGGGTCCGCCGCCCTGCCTTGCGACAACCAGGGCGTGAACACCAGCATGAGAAGAGCGAGGACTGTCAGGATGCCGCCCCGTATGGCGCGGCGTGGCACGGGATGGGCTTTAGTCGCAAATTGGGCCGGCATGCCGATTGTTCACCTCCAGGAAAAGAAAATAGGAAACCCGACAACAGGGCGACACTCGCCCCACCGTAACGACCATGCTGCCGCGTGTGTCGGGGCACGCGACCGGGCATCAGGTTGCCGTAAAAGAATCCGATATCAGAGTAATAAAAGATTGCCACGGGCACCAAGGTTGCATGCCGTCGTGCCTTTTCCCCGTTTCAGCCCCATAGCGGGGGTGGCGGCGCAGGGGCGCGGGCTTCGCGGCGGATGACGCAGGTACCGGCCAGAATGTCATGCAGACCCTGCTTGCGCTGCGTCCACATGACCATGAGAAAGCCGATCCCAAGGATCAGCGCCGACAGGTATTTGCCAAAATAACGCCCGGCGGAACGCAGCAGCGTGATGCGGTTGCCATGCAGGTCAGTCACCCGCAGGCGGCATACCATCTTGCCCGGCGTGGCCTGCAGGTTCGATGCCTCGCACACGATGAAATAGGCGGCGGGCAGGAGCAGGGAAATCAGCTCGAACATCCCGTTGCCGTTCCAGTGCATGTGCGGCGTGGTGGACAGGATGGTGTAGTCTGCGTGCTGGATATAGGAAATGCGGTAATCCCCCCCGCTGCCGCCAATCGGCTGCGGGTCGAATATGGAAAAGGACAGGCTGGGGGGAACCAGCAGCAGCCCCAGCAGGGCCAGAATCGCCCATACCACGATGGAATCGATCACATAGGCCACGACCCGGATCCAGAACCCGCCATAGGTCCAGACATCCTGTGGGTGGGGATCAGGGCGGGCAAACTGGTACATCATGCAGGGGCGTTCCTGTCTGGCTGCAATGGAATTACCCCAACAGCAATGCCATCGCGGCGCGCGGAACGGAACAGGAAAATAAGCGCGCGCCCGACCGGCGCACGCTGCAGGCTAGCTGCGGTAGGAACCGTTGATGTCGATGTAACCGTGTGTCAGGTCACAACCCCACGCCTGCGCCGTGCCGTTGGCCAGCCCAAGGTCGATCGTGATTTCGATTTCCTGCCCTTTCATGTGGGCGACGACCGGGGTTTCATCATAATCCGGTATGACCGTGCCGTTCTGCGCGATCCATGTGCCGCCAATGCCCACGCTCAGCGTATCGCGGTTGGCGGGTTCACCGCACTTGCCCACCGCCATGACAACGCGGCCCCAGTTCGCGTCCTCACCGGCGACGGCGGTCTTGACCAGCGGGGAATTGGCAACGGCCATCGCAACCCGGTGGGCCGATTCATTGGAAGTCGCACCCGTGACGGTGATGTGCATCATCTTCGTCACGCCTTCCCCATCGCGGATGACCAGCAGCGCCAGTTCAAGCAGAAGGGAATCGAGAGCCGCGCGGAAATCGACCAGTTCAGGCGCATCTGCCTGCGTGATTTCCGCATTGTCCGCCTGTCCGGTGGCGAACAGCAGGACCATGTCGGAAGTGGAGGTATCGGAATCCACGGTAATGCAGTTGAAGCTGCGGTTGACCCCGTCCGTAAGCAGGGACTGGATCACGCCCGCGGGCAGCTTCGCATCGGTGGCGACGAAAGACAGCATGGTCGCCATGTCCGGCGCCACCATGCCACTGCCCTTGGCGATGCCCTGAATGCGTACGGTGGTGGACCCGATGCGCGCCGTGCAGGTCGCGGCCTTGGGGAATGTGTCCGTGGTCATGATGCCACGCGCGGCATCTGCCCATCCATTTTCGGACAGGGTGGCGTGCAGGCCCGGCAGTGCCGCCGAAATCTTCTGGTAGGGCAGGATCTCGCCGATGACGCCGGTGGACGCAAGGAAGACTTCGCTTGCGGCACAGTTCACCAGCCGGGCGGCGTCGGCCGCGTTGGCCTGCGTCGCCTCGAAACCGGCACGGCCCGTAAAGACGTTCGCGTTACCCGCATTGACCACCAGCGCGCGGGCGCGGCCATCGGCCATCGCGGCGCGGCACCAGTCCACCGGGGCGCCGGGGCACTTGCTGCGGGTATAGACACCGGCCACCGTCGTGCCCGGCGCAAATTCCGCCATGACCAGATCGGTGCGTCCCTTGTAGCGGATGCCGGCCTCGGTTGCGCCAAAACGCACACCCGCCAGTGGGGGCAGTTCAGGCAGTGGCCGGGCGAGGGGGGACACGGGCAGGGCGTTGGCCATGGTCAGTCACGATCCTGGAATGACAGCGGAAGATGGGAAACAGGGGAAAGGCCGTGGGTGGAGATGCCTGCGCATCCCCACCCCGGCGGCAGACCGTTCAGTGCGTGGGCTGCGTTTCCGGCAGCGGCTTGCCATCGGGTCCGAAGCGGACGACCTTGACCTGCGCCAGTGCGTTGCTCACGGCTTTCTGCACGCCGTCCTGGATCAGCTTCTGGCGGATCTGGTCGCGTGTCGCTTCAAGCGTGGGGGTGGCTGCCGTGCGCTTGCCCAGTACCTGGATCACGTGCCAGCCGTACTGGGTGTGAACCGGGGTCTGGCTGAAGCTGTTGGGCTGCATGGCCGATGCCGCGTCCCAGAACGTGGGCAGCATGTCACCCTTCTTGAACCAGCCCAGATCGCCGCCATTCGATTTGGCCGAGCCGGGATCTTTCGACAGCTTGGTCGCAAGCTGGGTGAAATCGGCCCCGCCCTTGAGCTGCTTGATGATGTCGTTGGCTTCGGCTTCGGTCTGGACCAGGATGTGACGGGCGTGGATTTCTTCCGCGCCCGGCTTGTTGGCGTAATTCTGGTCGTAATACGCCTTGATGGCGTCATCCGTCAGCGCCGGTGTGACCTGTGCGGACAGATAGGCGTTCTGCAGCGCGTTCTGCGATGCGGTCTCCATCTGCTGGCGCACGTCGGGCTGCTTGTCCAGGCCGGACTTGGTCGCGGCGATCTGGATGGCGCGCTGGTCGACAAGCTGGTTGAGCAGGATCGGCACGATGATGTTATCGGGCAGCTTGCGAAGCTGCTCGGGCATCGAGGCCATGGCCTGACGCACGTCGGTAAGGCGGATGTCCTGTCCGTTCACGCTGGCGAGGACCGGATTCTGGTCCGCCGTGCCGGTTGTGGCCGGCTTGGCTGCCGCGGGAGCGGGGGAGGCCGCGAATGCAGGAGGAATGATGAAGGAGGAAGCAAGCAGGGCCATCGTTGCGACAGCCTTTGCCGGACCGGTCGTCCGCATGTGCAAAAAACCCTAGTTATGAACGCGTTCGGCAGGCATCATGACGAAGGGCGGCCCGGCCTGCAAGGGCCGGATGCCCGATGGCTGTTTTTCGCCATTCCACCCGCATCGCTGTGGTCCATCGGTTGACCAGTTGCGGTGTGGGTCCTATCTCATGTCTCCGCGCGAGAATTTTATCCGCCACGCCTGTCCCCGCCCTGCCGGTTTTGTGGCGGGTGCGCGGGAATGTCATTCCGGGAAGGTCTTCATGTTCGCCAGTATTGCCCGCGCTCTGTTCGGAACCGCCAATGACCGGGCGCTGAAATCATATCAGCGGCGCGTGCCCGCGATCAATGCGCTGGAACCGCAGATCCAGGCGCTGGACGACGCGGCCCTGACCGCGAAGACACAGGAATTCCGTGACCGGATCGCGAAGGGCGAAACGCTGGATGCCCTCCTGCCTGAAGCCTTTGCCGTCTGTCGTGAAGCCTCCCGACGCGTGCTGGGCATGCGCCATTTCGATGTGCAGCTCATCGGCGGCATGGTGCTGCATGATGGCAAGATTGCGGAAATGCGCACGGGTGAAGGCAAGACGCTGGTCGCTACACTTGCGGTCTATCTCAGCGCGCTGGCCGGACGTGGCGTGCATGTGGTGACGGTAAACGACTATCTGGCCAGCCGTGACGCCGAACAGATGGGCACGCTGTACTCCTTCCTCGGGCTGACCACCGGCGTGGTCGTGCCCAACATCGCCGAGGAGGAGCGCCGCGCCGCCTATCGTGCCGACATCACCTACGGCACGAACAACGAATTCGGTTTCGATTACCTGCGCGACAACATGAAGTATCGCGTGGAGGACATGGTCCAGCGCCCCTTCCACCATGCCATCGTGGATGAGGTCGACTCGATCCTGATCGACGAGGCGCGCACCCCGCTCATCATCTCCGGCCCGGCGGAGGACAGTTCCGACCTGTACCGCGCGGTGGACGAGGTCATGGTGGCCCTGGTGGCCGACCCCGAAGCCTATGAGAAGGACGAGAAATTCCGCTCCGTCATCCTGACGGAAAAAGGTGCGGAACAGGTGGAGGACCTGCTGCGGCAGGCAGGCGTCCTGCAGGAGGGTGGCCTGTACGACAGCCACAACGTGGCGGTGATCCATCACGTCCAGCAGTCCCTGCGTGCCCACACGCTGTTCACCCGCGATGTCGATTATATCGTGCGCGGTGGCAAGGTGGTCATCATTGATGAATTCACCGGCCGCATGATGGATGGCCGACGGTATTCGGACGGCCTGCATCAGGCGCTGGAAGCCAAGGAACATGTGGAAGTCCAGCAGGAAAACCAGACACTGGCCTCCATCACGTTCCAGAACTATTTCCGCATGTATCCGCGCCTGTCCGGCATGACCGGCACCGCCATGACGGAAGCGGACGAATTCGCTGATATCTACAAGCTCGAAGTGATCGAGATCCCGACCAACCTGCCCGTCGCCCGAAAGGACGACGATGATGAAGTCTACCTGACCGCGCGGGAAAAATACGAGGCGGTCAGCAACCTCATCAAGGAAATCAGCAGCACATCGGGGCAGCCGGTGCTGGTTGGCACCACCTCCATCGAGAAGAGTGAATACCTCTCCTCCCTGCTGCGCCAGAACGGGATCGAGCATAACGTGCTCAACGCCCGTTTCCATGAACTGGAAGCCGAGATCGTGGCGCAGGCCGGTGCGCCGGGCGCGATCACCATCGCCACCAACATGGCCGGGCGCGGGACGGACATCAAGCTGGGCGGCAATGTGGACATGCTGATCAGCCAGCAGCTTGGCGGTATCGAAGACCCCGAAGAACGCGCCATGCGCGAGCAGGAACTGCGCGCGAAGGTGACCCGCGACCATGCCACGGTAAAGGCTGCGGGCGGACTGTATGTCATCGGCACGGAACGGCATGAAAGCCGCCGGATCGACAACCAGCTCCGTGGTCGTGCGGGCCGTCAGGGCGATCCGGGCAATTCGCGCTTTTTCATCTCGCTTGAAGATGACCTCATGCGCATCTTCGGCACGGACCGCATGGGCAACATGCTGCAGAAGCTGGGCCTGAAGGAAGGGGAGGCCATCGTCCATCCCTGGATCAACAAGGCCCTTGAGCGCGCGCAGAAGAAGGTCGAGGCCCGCAATTTCGACATGCGCAAGAACACGCTCAAATATGATGACGTGATGAATGACCAGCGTAAGGAAGTGTATGCCCAGCGCCGGGAATACATGGCGGCGGAGGATGTTTCCGCCATCATCACCGAAATGCGCGAAGACGTGGTCCACGATCTGGTCGCCCGCCGCATCCCCGAAAAGTCGTTCCCCGAACAGTGGCTGAAAGAGGAGCTGACACAGGACATACAGACCACGCTGAACCTGTCCCTGCCGATTGCGCAGTGGGCGGAGGAAGACGGCGTGGACAGCACGGTCGTGACCGAGCGGATCGAACAGGCCACGGCGCAGGCGCAGGCCAGCCGCGCGGCCAATTTCGGCCCGTCCGTCATGCGCTATGTTGAAAAGCAGGTTCTGCTGACAACATTCGATGCGGTGTGGAAGGAACACCTGCTGGCGCTGGATCAGCTTCGGCAGGGCATCGGGCTGCGGGCCTATGGTCAGAAAGACCCGCTGAACGAGTTCAAGCATGAGGCATTCGAACTGTTTCATGCCATGCTTGAACACCTGCGCGTGCGCGTGACCTCGACCATGGCGCGGGTGGAAATGGCGCCTCCGCCCATCGACAATCCATTCGCGGGTGTGGCTGAAATCCATTCCGATCCCGAAGTGCCGGGGCTGGAAAACGAACCGGGACCGGGTCTCATGCCCGATGCCACGGGCCGCCAGCCCGATCCGTCCATGGCGACGCCGATCGGCGGGGCTGCGGTCATGCCTGATGACCCGTCAAGCTGGGGCGAGGTTTCACGCAATGCGTCATGCCCCTGCGGGTCGGGCAGGAAATACAAGCACTGCCACGGGCGGCTGGTCTGACCAGCCCCCGGCAGGCAGGCACGAATACAAGACGAAAGACAGGATCAGAGACGAACGATGGCGGGTCATTCCCAATTCAAGAACATCATGCACCGCAAGGGCGCGCAGGATGCCAAGCGGGCCAAGCAGTTTGCCAAGGTCATTCGTGAAATCACCGTGGCTACGCGCGAAGGCATGCCTGACCCGGCCATGAATCCGCGCCTGCGCGCCGCCATTTCCGCCGCGCGTGAAGTCAACATGCCCAAGGATACGGTGGAGCGCGCGATCAAGAAGGCATCGGGTGCCGGCGGTGGCGATGACTACGCGGAAGTCCGTTACGAAGGGTACGGCCCCGCCGGTGTCGCCGTGATCGTGGAAGGGCTGACCGATAACCGTAACCGCACTGCATCCGACGTGCGCGCGGCCTTTTCCAAGCATGGCGGCTCGCTGGGGGAGACGAATTCGGTTTCCTTCATGTTCACCCGGCTTGGCGTCATCACCTATCCGCTTGATGCGGCCAGCGAGGACGACCTGATCGAAGCCGGTCTTGAAGCCGGTGCGGAAAATGTCGAGACCGTGGACGGCATGCACGAAGTGACCTGTCCGGTCGAATCCTTCTTCGCCGTGCGTGACGCGCTGGAAACCCGCTTTGGCGAACCGGCTTCGGCTAAGCTGGACTGGCGTCCGTCCAACACGGTCGAACTGGATGAAGACAAGGCCCGCAGCGTGTTCAAGCTGATTGACACGCTGGAAGACCATGATGACGTGCAGGCGGTGTACGCCAATTTCGACGTGCCGGACGACGTGGCCGAAAAGCTGTCGGCCTGAACCGGCCCGTGGTCCGCATTCTTGGCATTGACCCCGGTCTGCGGTTTACAGGCTGGGGCGTGGTCAATGCGCAGGATAACCGGCTGACCCATGTCGCCGATGGGGTGATCGCCACCGAATCGGCGCATAGCGTGCCGGAACGGTTGCGCCAGCTTCATGACGCGCTGCTGGAACTGGCGCGCAACTTTGCCCCCGATGAAGCGGCGGTGGAAGAAACCTACGTCAACCGCAACGGGGCTGCGACGCTCAAGCTGGGTTATGCCCGTGGCGTAGGGTTGCTGGTGCCAATGCTGCTGGATATTCCCGTATCCGAATACGGGGCGAAAACGGTCAAGCGCGCGGTGGTGGGAACCGGTGCGGCAACGAAGGAACAGGTCAGCATGATGGTCCGCCGTATCCTCCCAACCGCCCTGCTGAAGCGCGCGGATGCCGCCGATGCGCTGGCCGTGGCCATCTGCCATGCCCATCACCGCACCAGCGCCGCCCACATCGCCCGCGCCACGAGGATGGCATGATCGCGCAGTTGCGTGGCCTGCTGGCGCAGGTGGAAGCGGATCGCTGCGTGATTGACGTCAGTGGCGTGGGGTATCTGGTGCAGGCGTCCAGCCGTACGCTGGCTACCTTGCCCCAGCCCCCGGAACTGGCCTGCGTGCTGGTGGAAACCGTGGTGCGCGAGGACGCGATCCTGCTGTACGGCTTTGCCGAGGCATCGGAACGTGCATGGTTCCGCCTGCTGACGACCGTGCAGGGCGTGGGGGCGAAGGTGGCGCTGGCCATCCTGTCCGTCCTGCCGCCGCCGGAACTGATGGGCGCCATCGCCACGGGCGACAAGACCATGCTGACCCGTGCAGGCGGGGTCGGTGCCCGGCTGGCGCAACGTATCGTGACCGAACTGCGTGACAAGTGCGAAGGCATGCCAACCGGCCTGCCCGCGGGGACAGTGGTTTCGGCCGCGACCATCGCCGTTCCTGCCGCGCGGGGGATTGCAGCGGATGCGCTGCTGGCGCTGTCCGGTCTCGGCTTTCGCCGTGCGGAGGCCCAGCCGGTCGTGGAACGGGTGATCGACCGGCTGGACGGCAAGGCCGATCTGGATATCGTGATCCGTGATGCCCTGAAGGAACTGGCCCGATGAGCAGCCATCCCGAGCGTGAGATCGATGCCCGCCGGGGGGAGGAAGACGGCAACGAAAGCTCCCTGCGGCCCCAGACGCTCGATGATTTTACCGGGCAGAAGGCCAGCCGGGAAAACCTCGCCATTTTCATCGCCGCCGCCCGGCAGCGCGGTGATGCGCTGGACCATGTGCTGCTGCATGGCCCGCCTGGGCTGGGCAAGACCACGCTGGCGCAGATCGTGGCGCGGGAACTGGGGGTGGGCTTTCGCGCAACTTCCGGGCCGGTCATCCAGCGCGCGGGCGATCTGGCCGCGATCCTGACCAATCTTCAGCCCCGCGACGTGCTGTTCATTGATGAAATCCATCGCCTGCACCCCGCCATCGAGGAAGTCCTGTACCCCGCGATGGAGGATTTCCAGCTTGACCTGATTATCGGGGAGGGGCCCGCGGCGCGTTCGGTGCGGATCGACCTGTCTCCTTTCACGCTGGTCGCCGCCACCACGCGGGCGGGACTGCTGGCGACCCCGCTGCGCGACCGTTTCGGCATTCCGCTGCGTCTGGTGTTCTACACGCCCGAAGAACTGTGCCAGATCGTGACACGCGGCGCGCGCAAGCTGGAATTCGACCTGACCCCGGAAGGGGCGGAGGAAATCGCCCGCCGTTCCCGTGGCACGCCGCGTATTGCCGGGCGCCTGCTGCGCCGCGTGCGCGATTTTGCCGCCGTGGCGCGGGCCGGGCGCGGGCCGGTTGACCGCGCACTGGCCGATGCAGCGCTGTCACGTCTGGAAGTCGACTCGATGGGGCTGGACGGCATGGACCGCCGTTATCTGCGCCGCATTGCCGAATTTCATCATGGCGGCCCCGTTGGCGTGGAAACGCTGGCCGCTGCTCTCGCCGAAGCCCGCGATACGCTGGAAGATGTGATCGAACCCTACCTGATTCAGGAGGGACTCGTGCTGCGGACCAGCCGGGGCCGGATGCTGGGTGAACGTGGCTGGCGCCATCTCGGGTTGCAGCCACCCGCGCGCATGCCGGGGCAGGGCGACCTGCTGGCGGACGGGGGCATGGGAGACGGACCGGATGGAACATAAAATTGATTTCCGTATCTATTACGAAGATACGGACGCAGGCGGCGTGGTCTATCACGCCCGCTATCTTGCACTGGCCGAACGCGCCCGGACCGAGGCCATCCGCGCGCAGGGGCAGGCGGCATCCGACCTGCTGGCCGATTATGGTCTGGCCTTCGTGGTGCGCCATGCCGCGATGGATTACCGCGCGCCGTTACGGCTGGATGACATCGTATGCGTCACGACTCGCATGACGGAACTGGGTGCCGCCAGTTGCAGGCTGGTGCAGGATTTCCACCGGGTTGGCGCGGATGAAGCCGGGGCCGACTGCGGCACGCTGGATGTCCGTCTGGCCTGTATTCGTGCCGGTGACGGGCGTGCTGCCCGATTTCCGCCGCGATGGCGTGATCTTCTGCGCGCACTCGTAGCCTGAACAACGCGAAGGCATGCACGCTCTGCGTTGTTTTCGTGTCATGGCTTGACCATGACGCAGGGCTGTGCGGAAAGCGGGTTGGCCGTGGCTTGCTAAATGGGCAATCTTCGTGTTTGAGCGAACGGCCAAGGTGTGCAGGAGGCGTATTTGGACCAAGCGGTTAACGCGGCGAATCTCGGGGCCGCAGCGGGCGATCTGTCGATGTGGGCGTTGTTCATGCACGCGTCGATTGTCGTCAAGCTGGTCATGGTCGGGCTTGTGACGTGCAGTGTGATTGTCTGGGCAATCATTTTCGACAAATTCACGACCATCCGCCGGGTCACCCGGCTGGGCAATGATTTCGAGGAGCGGTTCTGGGCTGGCGGCAGTCTGGACGATCTGTACGAATCCGACGGGGCCAAGCCGGTCCACCCTATGGCCGCCGTATTCGGCGCGGCGATGGGGGAATGGCGGCGTTCATCCCGTATCGCCGGCATCGATCTGGTGCATGGCGGCGTGCAGGACCGCGTCAATCGCGCCATGGCCATCACCATCACGCGTGAAATGGACCGGCTGAACCGCTGGGTCATTTTCCTTGCCACCATCGGGCCGGTGGCCCCGTTCATCGGCCTGTTCGGCACGGTGTGGGGTATCATGCACGCCTTCGGCTCCATTGCGGCGATGCACAACACCAACCTGTCGGTCGTGGCGCCGGGTATTTCCGAAGCCCTGTTCGCAACGGCTATCGGCCTTGTTACGGCCATTCCCGCCGTGATCGCCTATAACGTGATCAGCAACAGCATGAGCGTGTTCGAGGACCGGCTGGATGCCTTCGGCACCGAGTTCGCCGCCATCCTGTCGCGCCAGTCAGAAGAAAGGGGCGCCTGACCATGGGGGCAAGCCTGGGCGATCTGCGTGGGCGGCGGCGCAAGCGGCGGCTTATGGCCGAAATCAACGTCACCCCGCTGGTTGACGTCATGCTGGTGCTGCTCATCATCTTCATGGTGACGGCGCCGATGATGACCAGCGGCGTGAATGTCGATCTGCCCAAGACGGATGCGGCGCCGGTCAATACCGATACCAAGCCCATCACGGTTTCGATCCGCTCCAACGGCGATCTGTATCTGGGCGATGATCCGGTGTCGCAGGCCGAACTGGTCGACCAGCTCAAGGCGGCGGCGCAGAATGACCGTGAACACCGCATTTTCGTCCGGGGTGATTCCCATATCGATTATGGCCGCGTGATGCAGATCATGGGTCAGATCACGGCGGGTGGATTCACGCATGTCGCCCTTCTTGCGCAGCAGCCGCCCGGCGGCGGTAACTGAACCAAACCCAAACTGATACCGGGAGCCGTCTGATCGTGGTGCCACCGCGTCGTTCCGAGCGTATCCTCATGCGTCGCTCCGTTCTGGTATCGGGGGGCCTGCATGTCGCCCTGCTGCTGGGCATACTGCTCAAGCTTCCCATGCCGGTTCCCAGAGAGCCGCCCCCGCCGCCTACGATCGAGATGGAATTCACGAACGATGGCGGCACATCAGCGCCCCATAAGGGTGAAAAGCCGGCCCCCAAACCTGCGCCGGCCCCCGCGCCGGTAAAGCAGGAAGCCCCGCCCGCGCCCACCCCGCCGGAAAAGGCACCCAATGAGGAAGCGGCCCCGCCGCCGCCGCCTCCACCGCCCATGCCGCCACCGCAGCAGGCGCCCAAACCCGTGCCGGATGCCCCCACGCCCCCGCGTGAACAGCAGCCGTCGCCCGATGCCGTGCGGCTTCCGCCGACACCGCCCAAGGCAGCACCCGCGCCCGCGCATGCACCGGTGCCCCCATCGGCCCAGCCGCAGCCCGATGCCCCGCCCAAGGTGCAGCCGCCGTCGCGCATAACCCAGCCGAATGAAGCGAAGAAGAGCGTGCCCGATACGCATTCCCTGCTCGCGACGCTGGATTCCTTCCGTGCGGACCAGAAACAGACCCATCCGCCCAAGGCGCGCCCCAACCCCGCGCAGGGCGGGGCGCCGGATGGCGGCGGTACGCCGGACGGAGATATCACCAGTGCGCTGAGTTCCGCCGAACAGAAGGCGATCGGCAGTTCCGTGCGCCGCTGTTATTCGGAAGATACGGCCGCGCGTAATTATGCCCAGTTTGTGGCGCATCTGGTCGTGACCGTGGATGGGACCGGCACGGCGCGACTAGTGGAATTCGCACCGCAGACGCAGGCCCAGATGGACTCCGACCCCTCATATCGTGCGCTGGCGGAACGCGCGCGTGATGCGGTGCTCAGCCCCACCTGTGCCAAGCTGCCCATTCCGCAGAACCTGCTGGGTCAGACCCGGCAACTGAAATTCGTATTCCGTCCCTGATCTCAAGCGGACGAAGGCGAGGAGAAGAAAATGACGTCAAGCGTAAAGCCATTGATTCCTGATGATGACGCAGCACGGCTGGCGGCGGCATTCGGGCGACGTGGGTTCATGGCGGCCGGTGTGGCGGGGGGACTGGTGGCGACACCGCTATTCGCCTCCGGCACGGCGCGCGCGCAGGCAGGCGATGCGGAAATAACGGTGGATCAGGCCCGGACCGCCCCCATCCCCATCGTCCTGCCCTCGCTGGGCAGCGGCGTGGCCCAGCAGATTACGGATGTGATTTCCGCCGATCTGGGCAATAGCGGCCTGTTCCGTCCCATCAGCGCCACCATGCCGCAGGGCACGCCGGATTTCTCCACCTACAAGTCACTGGGCGCGCGTGCGGCCATGACGGGCAAGGTCGTGGATCAGGGCAGTTCACTGCGTGTGGAATTCCGCCTGTGGGATGTGCTGACGGGCAACCAGCTTCAGGGCACGGCCTATACCGCCGGGTCACAGGACTGGCGTCGTATCGCGCATATCATTGCCGATGTGATCTACAGCCGCATGCTGGGTGAGCAGGGATACTTCAATTCCCGCATCGCCTATATCGCACGTTCCGGCCCGCGCCAGCACCAGACCACCCGCCTCGCCATCATGGATCAGGACGGGGCGGACAGCCGTTACCTGACCAATGGCCAGTGGCTGACGCTCATGCCGCGTTTCAACCCGGCCAATAATGAACTCGCCTTCCTGTCTTATGCCAATTACAGGCCGCGCGTTTACCTGTTCAACCTTGGTACCGGCCAGCAGCGTCTGCTTGGTGACTTCTCGGGTATTTCATTCGCACCCCGTTTCTCGCCCGATGGGCAGTCCGTCATCCTGTCGGTCACGCGCGGAGCCGGGTCCGACCTGTATGTGGTGGATCTGGCCAGCATGGCGCGGCGGCAGCTTACGGCCTCCGGCGCGATCGACACCAGCCCGTCCTTCAGCCCCGATGGCACGCAGATCGTGTTCAACTCCGACCGTGGCGGCTCGCCGCAGCTTTATATCATGAGCGCCTCGGGTGGGGATGCGAAGCGCATTTCCTACGGTCACGGCCATTACGGCGCGCCGGTCTGGTCCCCGCGCGGGGATCTGATCGCCTTCTCGCGCATTGCCAATGGCAGCTTCTCGCTTGGCGTCATGGCGCCGGATGGAACGGGGGAGCGTATCCTGACGGAAGGCTTCACGGTGGAAAGCGCCTCCTTCTGCCCCAATGGCCGTGTTCTGGCCTTCTGCCGGCAGAGTTCGGGGGGGGCAAATGGTGCCGGATTTGCAACAGGTATCAGCACAATTGATATCACCGGCTTCCATGAACGCGCCCTGCCGGCGGGAAGCGCGTCCGATCCGGCATGGTCGCCGCTGAATAAGTAATAATTACAATATGTTGGGCGGGCACTATTCTGGAACCTGCGTGGATATCAAATGGCCGGTATGTGTTTGCCTGACATTGACGGAAACTTCTTGCCAAATGTATGCTGGCGGTGGTTTCCAGCGATCGCGAGTCTCTGTTTTTACAGTTGTGTTTAACAGGACGTAACGAGACTCGGGGCCGTCCCATATTTAAATCCGGAAATTCAACAAATGGTTTCGACGCAAGAAACCGATCCAGGATCAAAAGTAATGAAACTGAAGCTTTTTGGCGCGGCTGGTATGGCCCTCTTCCTGGCAGCCTGTTCCGATCACGCGAACAAGAATGTGAATACGGGTGCCGCCACGCAGCAGGTTGGTCCGGCTCCGGGCAGCGAAGCTGATCTGGTGGCGACGGCTGGTGACCGTGTTCTGTTCCCGCTCAACCAGAGCGGCCTGTCGAGCGACGCGAAGGCGACCCTCGACAAGCAGGCGGCGTGGCTTGCGAAGTACCCGCAGGTACACGTGCAGATTGCCGGTAACTGCGATGATCGCGGCACCGAGGAATACAACATTGCCCTGGGTGAGCGTCGCGCCAATGCCGCCCACGACTATCTGGTTGCCAAGGGCGTCGATGGCTCGCGCCTGACGACGATCTCCTACGGCAAGGACCGTCCGACCGCCGTTGGTGACGACGAGCAGGCATGGGCCCAGAACCGTAACGCCATCACGTCGGTGCAGTAATCCACTGCCCCTGCGTCCCATGACGTAATGGAATAAGTATGAAACCGGTCGGGCGCTTATCGCCCGGCCGGTTTTGTTTTAGGTATGCATGCGTAGTGTTGCAAAAGGGTTTGGTCCATGCGGTCTGTGTTGTCATGTTTCCTTTCAGTCGCTGCCCGGTCCCGTCAGTGGGGCAGGGTGGGTATGCTGGCGGGTGGCGTATCGCTGGCCTGCCTTGGTGGCGCGCGCGCTGATGACAACAGCGGCAACCTGACCCTGCAACTGCTCGACCGCGTCAACACGCTGGAACAGGAAGCGCGCGACATGCGCGGTGAAATCGACCAGTTGACCAATCAGGTCCAGCAGCAGAATGCAGCGCTGAGCAAGCAGATCGATGATATGAATTTCGCCATGCAGCATGGCCATGGCGCGGCCCCCGCTGGCGGGGCGGCGGCTTCCGCATCTCCGGCTGCTTCTGCTACCGCACCGGCGGCCACGGAAACGCCTGCGGCAAAACGCACGCCGGACGATCTGCTGAAGGCGGGGACCGATGCGCTGATGCAGCATGATTACGTTACGGCGCAGGCGGATGCGCAGCAGGTCTTGTCTGGTCCCAAGAGTGCAAAGCAGGTCGATGCGCAATACCTTCTGGCCCAGTCGCTGGCCGGGCAGAAGCAGTACCGGCAGTCCGCGCTGGCCTATTATGATGCCTATAACCGTGCGCCCCATGGCGCGCGTGCCCCCAGTGCCCTGCTGGGCGTGGCGGCAACGCTTGTGGCGCTCAATGACAGGGCTTCCGCCTGTCAGGCGCTGGACAAGCTGGCCAGCGAGTTTCCCCAGCCTGCCGACCGCATCAAATCCGCTGAACAGGTCTATCGCAAGCGCGCCAAGTGTAACTGACCGCCATCCGGTTCCAGAGAATGGAAGCGGCTGAACCGGTAGGCCAGCAGGGCTTTGACGCCATCATGACCGAACTTGGCCCATGGCCGGGCCAGGGGATACCTGTGGCAGTGGCCGTATCGGGTGGGGCGGACAGTATGGCGCTGGCCATCCTTGCCCGGCGGTGGCGGGCCGATGTGATCGCGCTGGTCGTGGACCATGGACTGCGCGCGGAATCCCGGACTGAAGCGGAACAGACGGTCGCGCGCCTGTCCATGCTGGGTATACAGGCCCGCCTGTTGACCCTTGAGGGGCTGGAACGTGGCTCCCGCATGGCCGAACGCGCACGCCGCATGCGCTATCAGGCACTTTTTGCCGCCTGTCGCGATCTTGGGGCGCTGGATCTGCTGGTGGCGCATCATGCCGGGGATCAGGCCGAAACGGTCATGATGCGCGGACGTGCCGCCAGCGGTCAGGACGGTCTGGCCGGGATGGCGCTGGCCCTTCCCGTTACCGATGTCAGGCTTGTCCGCCCCCTTCTGGCTTTCACCAAGTCCGCGCTGTACGCCACCGTGCGCGCGGCGGGGGTGACATGGGTGGAAGATCCATCCAATGCCGATCTGCGGACCGAGCGCGCCCGTGCCCGGCAGGCCCTGCGTCAGGACGCGGTGCTGGGCGGCAGCCTGCTTGCACAGGCGCGGCAGGCGGGGCATGCCCGCATGGCGCAGGACCGCGATGCTGCGTTGTGGCTGGCGCAGCATGCGCGGTTCCATCCGGGTGGATGGGTCGTGCTGCCTGCCGGTCTGGCACCGCCCCGCATTCTTTCCGCCCTGATCGGAGTGGTGGGGGGACGTGATTATCCGCCAAGGCGGGACGCGGTGGCGGGGCTGGTCCATGCGCCACGGGCGGCGACGCTGGCGGGTGTCGTGATCGTGCCATACCGGGACGGGCAATGGCTGCTGGCGCGTGAGGAAGCAGCGATGGCGCCCTGCGTCTCCGCCGGGACAGGCGCTGTGTGGGACAGGCGTTTCGTGCTGCGGGCCCGACACGTGCCGAAAGATATGTATATCGGTGCAGCGGGGCCGGTAGCGCGCTGGTGGCCTGCGGGGCAGGGGCGTTCCGGGTGGCCGGCCTGCGTGTTGCGTACGTTGCCGGCCCTGTGGCACGATGGGCGGGTTATGGCTGTGCCGCATATGGGACTGTGCATGCATGATGGCATCGCAGATGCGTTTTTTGTAAACCAGCCCCCCCATCCCGCCTTTTCGGGTGCCCTGTTTGGCCGCCCGACCGCCCTGCCTGTCGGGGCCGGGCAATAAAAGGTGGTGGATTGGGGGTGTGAATATCCCTTGATCGTCCTATGTATGATAAACGTAGTGAACGTGGCGCCTGTTCGTCTGCCCTCTGTCGGGTAATGCGAAGGGGCCAGCGGATGGAACAGTAGGCAAGATGAACAATTTTGGCCGGAACCTGGCCCTGTGGGTTATCATCATCGTCCTGTTGCTGCTGCTGTTTAACGTTTTCCAGCCCGGAAGCGTGCAGCACGCATCGCAGCAACTGGCATATTCCGATTTCATCGGGGACGTGAACAGCGGGCATGTCCGGTCTGTTGTGGTGCAGGAACATAATATTACCGGCACCCTGACGGATGGCACCTCGTTCGACACCTATGCCCCGCAGGACCCGACCCTGATTCCGCGCCTGACGGAAAAAGGGGTGGAGGTTGCGGCCAAGCCGCTCGAAAGCGACACCAATCCCATCCTGCGCTACCTGATCAATTACGCGCCATTGCTGCTGATGGTCGGTGCGTGGATTTTCATCATGCGCCAGATGCAGTCCGGTGGCGGTCGCGCCATGGGCTTTGGCAAGTCGCGCGCGCGCATGCTGACCGAAAAGCAGGGCCGCGTTACCTTTGATGACGTGGCGGGCATTGATGAAGCCAAGGGCGAGTTGCAGGAAATCGTGGATTTCCTGCGCGATCCGCAGAAGTTCACCCGTCTGGGCGGCAAGATCCCCAAAGGTGTGCTGCTGGTCGGCCCCCCCGGCACGGGTAAGACCCTGCTGGCCCGCGCCATCGCGGGTGAGGCGAACGTGCCGTTCTTCACCATTTCCGGTTCCGACTTCGTTGAAATGTTCGTGGGTGTCGGCGCATCGCGTGTGCGTGACATGTTCGAACAGGGCAAGAAGGCTGCCCCCTGCATCATCTTCATTGACGAAATCGATGCCGTCGGCCGCCATCGTGGCGCGGGCCTTGGCGGTGGCAATGATGAACGTGAGCAGACGCTGAACCAGATGCTGGTCGAAATGGATGGTTTTGACAGCAATGAGGGCGTGATCCTGATTGCCGCGACCAACCGCCCCGACGTGCTTGACCCCGCCCTGCTGCGTCCCGGCCGTTTTGACCGTCAGGTGGTCGTACCCAACCCCGATGTGGCGGGCCGTGAAAAGATCCTGCGCGTCCATATGCGCAAGGTGCCGCTGGCATCCGATGTGGACCCCAAGGTCATCGCCCGTGGCACGCCCGGCTTTTCGGGTGCCGATCTGGCCAACCTTGTCAACGAAGCGGCGCTCATGGCCGCCCGCCTTGGCAAGCGTACGGTCGCCATGCTGGAGTTCGAGAACGCCAAGGACAAGGTGATGATGGGGGCCGAGCGCCGCTCCCTCGTCATGACCGAGGACGAAAAGAAGATGACCGCCTATCATGAAGGTGGCCATGCTCTGGTTGGCATCCTGACCCCCGGCTCCGATCCGGTGCACAAGGCGACGATCATCCCGCGTGGTCGTGCGCTGGGCATGGTGATGAGCCTGCCGGAAAAGGACCGTTATTCCGAAAGCCGTTCATGGTGCATTGGCAAGCTGACGCTGGCGATGGGTGGCCGCGCGGCGGAGGAAATCATCTTTGGCCCCGATAATGTCTCCACCGGCGCATCGGGCGACATCAAGATGGCGACAGACGTGGCCCGCCGTATGATTACGGAATGGGGCATGAGCGAAAAGCTCGGCATGGTGGCCTATGGTGGCAACGGGCAGGAAGTGTTCCTTGGTCACAGTGTGACGCAGAACAAGAACGTGTCCGAGGAAACCGCGCGTGAAATCGACAACGAGGTGCGCAAGCTGATTGATGCGGCCTATGACCGCGCGCGCACCCTGCTGCTGGATCATATCGACCAGTTGCACCGTCTGGGTGAGGCCCTGCTGGAATATGAAACCCTGACGGGTGAGGAAATCCGGCAGGTGCTGCGTGGCGAGAAGATCGAGCGTGTGGTGGTCGATGACCCGATGCCGGAAAACCGCCGTCCATCAGTGCCGCCTTCTGCACCGTCAGCGCCGGTCGAACCGCTGCCTTCGCCGGAAGGCAATGGTGGGGTTGGCGCAGCCCCGGCGAGCTAGAACTGTCTTACAGGTGTTGAATATATGGCGGGGTAGCCTTGGGCTACCCCGCCATTTTTGTATCTGGTGATAGAAAAACTGGATAGAAGAGGAACAATGGACGACCGGCTGATCGAACCCCTTGGCCTGCTGCACGGTACTGCCGCCCGGCAGGCGGTTGAGGCAGGCATTGCGCTGTGGCTGGGACAGGGAACGCACGCTTTCGCCCTTGCCCGCCTGATCGGGGGCGGGGAAGCGGGCCGGATCGTGCCGGTATCCGCCATCCCGTCGCAATGGGCGGATGTCGTGGCCCGGATCACCGCCCCTGTATCCGATGCGGGCCTGCCCCCGGGGCCGCAGGTCATGGGGATCATCAACGTAACACCCGACAGCTTCAGTGACGGTGGCCAGCATTACACGACGCAGGCCGCGTTCGACGCCATAAAGGCCATGTATGCGCAGGGCTGCCGGATCGTGGATATTGGTGGGGAAAGCACCCGTCCCGGCGCTCCACCCGTCGCGGCGGAGGAGGAATGGCGGCGCATCGGCCCGGTCATCCGCGCGGTGCGGGCATGTTCCGCGCTGGATGGACTGCATATTTCCGTGGATACCCGTCAGGCCATGGTCATGGATCAGGCCCTGCTGGCCGGTGCCGGCATGGTCAACGATGTCTCGGCCCTGACGCATGACCCGCTGGCCCGTGCGGTTGTCGCGCGGCATGGGTGTGCGGTTACCCTCATGCACATGCGCGGCACGCCCCAGACCATGCGGCAGCACGCGGTTTATGATGATGTCGCCGCAGATGTGACGCGTGAACTGTCCCGCCGCGTGGATGAAGCCGTGGCCGCAGGCATAGAACGTACGCGCATGGTGGTGGACCCGGGCATCGGCTTTGCCAAGACAGGTGCTGGCAATCTGGAACTGCTGGCACGTCTGCCCATTCTTTCTAATCTGGGCTGTCGCGTTCTGCTTGGTGTTTCGCGCAAGCGCATGATTGGGGAAATCTGCCATGAACCCGATGCGTCCCGCCGCGATCCCGGCACGGTGGCGGCCACGCTGCCGGGAATGGTTTTTCCCGGTATCGTCATGCGGGTTCACAACGTTTCAGCCATGATGCAGGCCATGCGCGTAAGGCAGGGGCTGGATCGGTCATAACAGGTAAGGTAGGTCGTGTACGACCAGAACGTATCCGGAGATCCCCCGTCATGGTAAAAACAAGAAAGCTGTTCGGCACAGATGGCATTCGCGGGACGGCCAACCGCTTTCCCATGACGGTCGAAGTGGCGCAGAAGCTGGGGCAGGCCGCAGGACTGCATTTCATCCACGGCACGCACCGCCACCGCGTTCTGCTGGGCAAGGATACGCGTCTGTCGGGCTACATGATCGAATGCGCGCTGGTATCGGGTTTCTTGTCCGCCGGCATGGATGTGACCCTTGTGGGGCCAATGCCGACACCGGCCATCGCCATGCTTACCCGTTCGCTTCGGGCGGATCTGGGGGTGATGATTTCCGCATCGCATAACCCGTATGGCGATAATGGCATCAAGCTGTTCGGTCCCGATGGGTTCAAGCTGTCCGACGAGATGGAAGCCCGGATCGAGGCGGCCATGAATTCCGATCTGACCGACAGGCTGGCCGCACCCGACCAGATCGGTCGCGCTTCACGGCTGAACGATGCGGCGGGGCGGTATGTGGAAAGTGCCAAATCGTCCTTTCCGCGCGGGCTGCGGCTTGATGGCCTGCGTATCGTGATTGACTGCGCCAATGGCGCGGCCTACCGCGTGGCCCCGACGGCGTTGTGGGAACTGGGGGCCGAGGTCGTGCGGATCGGCTGCGACCCCAATGGCATCAACATCAATGAAGGTTGTGGTTCCACGCGGCCCGAAGCCCTGTGCGCGGCAGTGCTGCGTCATCGGGCTGATATTGGCATTGCCCTTGATGGTGATGCCGACCGTGTCCTGATTTCGGATGAAAAGGGACGTCTGGTGGACGGGGACCAGATCCTTGCCCTCATTTCCAAGTCATGGGCGCGGCAGGGGCGGCTGGCTGGCCGCCATATCGTGGCGACCGTCATGTCCAATATGGGGCTGGAGCGGTATCTGGAAACGCAGGGGCTGGAACTGGTGCGCACAGCGGTGGGCGACCGCTACGTTGTGGAAAAGATGCGCGAACTGTCGGCCAATATTGGCGGCGAACAGTCCGGGCATATGGTCCTGTCCGATTTTGCCACAACGGGCGACGGACTGGTCGCGGCCCTTCAGGTTCTGGCCGAAGTCGTGGAGACCGGTCGCCCCGCCAGCGAGGTCTGCACCCTGTTCCAGCCTTACCCGCAGTTGCTGCGCAATGTCCGTTTCGCCGGGAAAAGCCCGTTGCATGACCCGAAGGTACAGGAAGCCCGTGCGGCGGCGGAAAAGCGGCTGGGGGATCGCGGGCGGCTGCTGCTGCGTGAAAGCGGAACCGAGCCGCTGGTCCGCGTCATGGCGGAAGCCGAGGATGAAGCGCTGGTAAAAGCCGTGGTCGAGGATATGTGCGAGGCCATTACCGCGATCCAGATGGCGGACTGAACCATGCGCGGACGCATTCTCATCATGGCGGGCAGTGACAGCGGGGGTGGCGCTGGCATCCAGGCGGATATCAAGACGGTGACGGCGCTGGGTGGTTTCGCCATGACGGCCATAACGGCCCTGACCGCGCAGGATACGCAGGGCGTGCATGATGTCATGCCGGTGCCGCCGTCCTTCATCGTAGCCCAGATGCGGTGCGTCATGGATGATCTGGGTGTGGACGCCTTCAAGAGTGGCATGCTGGACCGGGCCGAGGTGATCGAGGCCATAGCGGACGTGCTGGTGACAGGCCCCGATGTTCCTTACGTGCTGGACCCGGTCATGGTCGCCAAGGGTGGGGCGGCGCTGCTGCATGACAGTGCGCTTGCGACCCTGCGCGCGCGCCTGCTGCCGCTTGCATCCATCCTGACCCCCAACATCCCGGAAGCCGAGACCCTGCTGGGCCGCTCCATCGCGCATCGTGGGGACATGCTGGCCGCCGCCGGTGATCTGCTGGCGCTTGGACCAAAGGCCGTGCTGCTCAAGGGTGGGCATATGTCGGGCGACGAACTGGTGGATGTGCTGGTGGGACCGGGAGGAGAGGTTGAGGAATTCGTCTCGCATCGGATTCACACCCGCCATACGCATGGTACGGGCTGCACGCTTGCCAGCGCCATTGCCACCGGGCTGGGTCAGGGCATGACATTACGTGATGCTGTCATGCGCGCGCGCGCTTATGTGCGCGAGGCGATTCTTGCAGCGCCAGGTTATGGGGCGGGTGCGGGGCCCCTTAACCATGCTGTTGGTATCGGGCATCAGAACATTAATTATTAATTAATTAGAAGCCGCTTCTGATATACATAAAATTCATGAGAAAGCGGTAATATATAGTCAACTTTAGGTTGTTCATTAATACCGATGCACCTATAGGTAGATGAAGTGTAAATATCTACTGGATGGTCGATATGCGGATTTTGCTTGTTGAACCGAATGCCCTGAAAGCCGAAGAGACCTGCCGGCACATGGAAAGAGCGGGGTTCACAGTAGATCATGTCGACACGGGGCATAATGCGCTGGGAATGTTAAAATCCTATAACTATGATTTGGCCGTTATGGATATTTGCCTGCCCGATGTGGATGGGTACGAGGTGATCCGTGTCAGCCGGGTGGCGCGGGTGCCGACGCCGGTACTCATCCTGTCTGATGAGAAAGCCGCTACCGCCAAGGTGAAGGCCTTTTCAACCGGGGCCGATGATTATGTGACGCGCCCTTACGAATCCATGGAACTGACGGCCCGGATGCAGGCCGTAATTCGCCGTTCGAAGGGGTACAGCGAGCCCACCCTGCGCGCGGGTCAACTGGAACTGTGTCTCGACAGTCGTGAAGTGCGGGTGCAGGGGCGGCTGGTGCATCTGACCGGCAAGGAATATGTCATCCTTGAGCTGCTCCTGTTGCGGAAGGGGATGGTGCTGACGAAAGATGCGTTCCTGAACCATCTGTATGGCGGCATGGATGAGCCGGAAATGAAAATCATCGATGTTTTCATCTGCAAGCTGCGTAAGAAACTGCAGGCCGCCGGTGGCGGGCAACTGATCTCCACCGTATGGGGGCAGGGCTATGTCCTGCGGGATGATGGGGCGCCCTTTACCGTGCCTGCGACCCCGTCCGGTACGCCGGTGCAGGCGAGCTGAATACAGGTCGGCCCGATCTGTCCGTGATTAAGATGCAGTTGCTTGAAATTCCCTGATTATCCAGAAGCTATCCCGATTTTAGGGGAAGTGTCGGGATGATCAGGGCCTCGTCTGCCCTGAAAAAAACGCAATGGGCCGCTATACTGTCCGATAAAACAAAAAAAGGCAGGTTCCCCATTATCTGGGAAACCTGCAAAGTCTAAAGTGATGATTCGATGTGCGATGCCCCCATCGCCCCATTGTTATCGCATTGGTATTCCTTGCCCAGACATGAGATAAATCAAAGTTGGGCAGAATAATGCATATGCTTTTTCTGTGGCATCTTTATTCCATTCCCGTGATGGGACAGGATGCGGGAATTAACAGGATAGAAACGGGCAGCAGGCGATGGGTAACAAAAAGGCATTGAGACATCTATTCACCAGCAGTGCGCTGCTGCTTGCCGCGGCTACGGGCCTGAGTGCATGCGAAAGCGCGCATGACCGGATCGTGGATAAGGAAAACAGCCTTGCGGCAGCGGGTTTCGTGGCGCGCCCCGCTGATAATGCCGAACGGCAGACGATGTTGCAGAAGCTGCCCCCCAACCGGTTTCTGCAGAAATCGTTCGGGGATCACATGCTCTACATCTATTCCGATCCCAAGGTGTGCAACTGTCTTTATGTAGGTAATCAGGCGGCTTACGGACGCTACATGTCCTACGTGCAGGCGCAGAATCTGGCGGACCAGCAGCAGATGACCGCCGATACATACCAGGATGCTTCGTGGAACTGGGGTATGTGGGGCTGGGGTGGCGGCGGCTGGGGCGGCCCGTGGGGCGGCGGCTGGTGGTAATACGCAGGCGGGTCCGCACCCGCCTTATCTGACGGGCGGAACTTCGGTGGGTTTGGGCCGATGGTCGGCATAGACGATCATCTGCCATGCTTCGCGTGTATCGGGGCGGTGCGGATGGGCATGGATGGGGGGCAGAAGCTGTCCCTCGGTCGCCGCTATTTCCACCCCGCAGCCGACACAGCGGTAAATACCCGAATGGGGCGCCACCGAGCGCGGGGGATGGATCTTGTCGAATTCAGGATCGGTCCACGTATCAACAAATTGCGCGGACTGGTAAAGGGCCATCCCGTTCTCCATCATTGCCGGTAGCGGTTGTAAGGCTGTCGTATACAGGGTGATAACGCTATCCCCCATGTTATGATGCAGCACCACACGCTGCATAGATGTAGAATACGGATATTGCCATTATTACAGGCCACTCTGCCGTCACGATGTTGATGACGGAGTCGAAACAGGCCCGTTCAGCAAAAGTATAACAGAAGTATAACCGTCAGAGCGATTCCGCCCCTAATCGGGGGAGCGCAGCGTCAGCGACTGGTCGATGGTCTGCGTTACGATGGCGTTCAGTGCGCCATGCGCTGCCGTCCACTGGAAGGGATCGGCATCGTTATTGAATGTCGGGTCAAGCTGATCGTCATGAACCGTGCCGTAAGCCTGAAAATACATGTCGGGCCGTGCCGGAATGGTATCCATTGTCCATGTCCAGTCATCTGACAGCAGGGCTGTCGCACCAACCATGGCGCACGGATGCGCATGTGACAGTGTCACGGCATGCGTGGTCATGAGCGCCGCCTGCGGACGACGATAGCTGGTGTCGCCGCCGATATCTTCCATCTGTAGCTGTCGCCTGCGCGTTTCTTCCGCAGCAGAAATGCCCCGCCAGCCATCCCCATCCGGCGGGGCGTGTGCACGGTCCAGCGGATCGGATGCGGGGCCGAAGGCATGGCCCGCATAGTTCAGGGCAGTCCCCGCCGGCACCAGTACCGGCCCACGGGCCGGGGTATCCTGTATGAAGCTGTTATCCAGCGTATGCTGTTCCAGACAGATCTGGATGCGACCGCCCGCCCATGCGGGATGAAACAGGCTGGTCATCGCCGCGCAGGCCACACCCAGAATAATGACGAGTCGCATGGGGAACAGCCCGCCCCGTTCCATCTGACCTTCACGACCACCCGGCTTGCCTGTGGTGGAAACCGGGTGGGGCAGGATCATGGAATACACGGAGAATATACGGACCTGGGCGTTGGGCCGGGTCTTAGTGGGCGGCTTTTTTACCAGCGCCCTGACCTGCCGGGGTGCCGACCATGTCTTCGGATACAAAGCGGATGCTGTTCTGTGCGTCCTGCAATGCGTTATCGGCATTCTTGACGTCTTTGCCCGTCAGCAGGTTGGTTGCGCGGTAGACATCGCTCGCACTGGCATCCAGCGGGGCGATGGCCAGCACGAAATCAACATCCACGCCCGCGACCTGCAGGGTCTGCGCCGCCTGGCCGGGCTTGCCCTTGTTCAGGCTGGTATTGGCGGAAGTCACTGCGGCACCCTTGGGGGAGGTGGGCTCCAGATCTTCGGTCACGATGTATTCGCCATCAACCGGCAGCCATGCCACGGGCTGGGTTCCCGGCGCAGCCGACGGGGCGGGCGCACCCTTGGGGGCTTTTTTCGCCGGAACCAACTGGGCTTCGGCCTTCATGAACACCCGGTTGTCGCTCTTGGCGCGGGTCAGGGCGTTGTTGGCGTCAACCAGCAGCTTCTGGGCGCCCGCAATGTCATTATTGGCCAGCGCGCTGCGGGCCATGGCGATATCGTCAAAGGCGCGGCTGCCATCGATCGACAGCTTGGCGAAGTCGCGGTTGACCGCACGCCCGGCGGACGGGGTCGCATGGGCGGCGGCAATCACCGTACCGAGCATGAGCAGGGATGCAGGCAGGAAGGCGAATTTCTTCATGGTTCATACTCCGGTCTTTATCGTGGTATCATTGCGTGCCCCCTGCACGAACAGAAGCCATAGCGATGCAATGCGGCTGCCCTGTCATCGCATGCCGGACGGGAATGGGCGCATGGAATGTGAAATGCGGTATGGTCATGTTTCCGCCATGCGGTAGTATGAAGATATGCCGTTCCCGTTCGGAACGGATGTATCGACCAAGGAATGAACCATGTCTGAATGTGCTACCAAATGCCCTACCAAGTCCCCCTGCCTGAAGGGCGTTCTGGTTTTCGGCGCGATCGCCGGCCTGATCGTGTTTTTCCTTAAGAAGAAGAAGTGCAACGGCTGATCTGCCGTAATGCCGTATCGGCCATGCCCCGGCGGGGTGTGGCCATACGGCCCATAGGCATGTTGCCCTGTTCCGGTCGCGGTGCGCCGTGATGGACCGGCAGGAAGTGACGCGCCGTATCATCCATGTCGATATGGATGCTTTCTATGCCTCGGTCGAACAGCGTGACAATCCGGACCTGCGTGGCAGGCCGCTTGCCGTAGGGGGCGCGGGGCGTCGTGGTGTTGTTGCCGCGGCCAGTTATGAAGCCCGGCGTTTCGGGGTCCGGTCGGCCATGCCGTCCGTCACTGCCCAGCGCAAATGTCCAGATCTTGTATTTGTCCGGCCGCGTTTTGATGTGTACCGCGCGGTATCAGCCCAGATCCATGCAATCTTTGCCCGGTTTACGCCGGTCATCCAGCCGCTTTCGCTGGATGAAGCCTATCTGGATGTAACCGATCCCCTGCAGGCTTATCCGTCCGCTACGGCCATTGCCACGGCAATCCGCGCGCAGATCCATGATGCGACGGGCCTGACGGCATCAGCAGGCGTATCTTACAATAAATTCCTGGCCAAACTGGCGTCGGATTATCGCAAGCCCAACGGTCAGTTCGTGATTACGCCCCGCATGGGCCCCGATTTTGTAGCGAACCTGCCGGTGGAGGATTTCCACGGTATTGGCCCGGCCACGGCGGCGCGCATGCACGCGCTGGGTATCCGCACCGGCCTTGACCTGCGCACGCAGCCCCTGTCACGACTGTTGCGACATTTTGGCAAGGCGGCGGATTTCTATTACGGCATCGCCCGTGGCATTGATGAACGTCCCGTAGAGGTCAATCGGCCCCGCCGTTCGGTGGGCGCGGAGCGCACATTTGACGCCGATATCCATGAATGGGTCGGCGCGCAGGCCGCGATTGCCGATCTGTCGGAACGGGTCTGGGGCCGATGCCTGACGCGCGGCCTGACCGGCATTACCGTGACCGTGAAAGTCAAATATAACGATTTCAGGCAGATCGTGCGCGGGCGCACGGAATCCGAACCCGTGCGCGATGCGCCCGATCTGGGACAGCGCGCCATGGATCTGCTGGCTCCCTGCTTTCCGCCCCGGCGCGGCATAAGGCTGCTGGGGGTCACCGTATCCGGGCTGCGCGAAGCCGGGGAGGAACCTGCCCCCCGTCAGCTTGCCCTGTTCGGGTAACATCCTGGACGACGGATGGCAGCGACAGGAAAGCAGGCTGTCCGTCGTCTTTCCCAGGAGCCTGCACCTGTAGAAGGCAGGCCGGATTCGGTGATCTGGTCAGGGAGAGACGCGGGATATGGCCTCCATGTCTTGCCGCCTGTTGTGAAAATCAGGCAGCCGGGACCGGCGGCAGGGGTTCGGGGCGCAGGTCGGCGGGCAGGTACAGCGGATGTTCCGGCCGACCGGAGCGACGGCTCAGGCGCATGGCGCTGACCGTAATCCCGTGCTGCTGGAGCATGCGCACCACCTCCGGCCCGCGTGCCAGCAGCCCCTTGAGCAGGGGCGAGCCATAGGCCGCGATGACCAGATCGGCCTTGCGCGCCATCTCCAGCAGATGGCGGTCATTATCCGGGCCGACCGGATCGGGCACTTCCGTCAGGCGTTTCTGGTCGGTGCAGCGATAGGCGAAGGTATTGCCCACCAGCAGCGTGCCATATCCCCATGCGCGGGCGTAGCGCTGGCATTTGGCCACGGTGCGGTCATCGCCATCCTCCGTCGCGACGGAGGGATTCATCATAAGCCACATCACCGCCGGCAGCGCCGGGTCCCATGTACGGGTCAGGGTGTAGCGATAGCATTTGTCCGGTCCGCCATAAATGGCATGGCTGACCACATCGGCGGAAAGGCGCAGCGGGCGGGAATGGCCCACATGGTGGCGGGGCGGTTGCTGGGTATTCATGGGCGGTATTCATACGCATGGCCGCGCGGAGGTCCACCCCCGCGCGGCCATGGTATGGTAAGACAGTAGTTCCGCAGGTTCAGCGCGGCGTGCCGATCTTGTGCGGTGCGACCATGAGTTCACGGCCCTTGAGCATGCCATCCCAGTACAGCACCGGCATCACCCATTCCTTGAGGAACCATGCCAGTTGGGTCGGCTTGCGGCCATCAAGCAGCCATGTCGGCAGGGTCGGTTCCAGCTTGCCGCCATAGCCGAACTCGGCCAGCACGATCTTGCCGCGTTCGACCGTCAGCGGGCATGCGCCATAACCATCGTAATCGGCAACCATCGGGCGGTGATCCAGCGTGGCCAGCACGTTGACCGCGACCACCGGGGCCTGCACGCGTACGGCGGCGGCTGTCTTGGCGTTGGACGTGCCTGCAACATCACCCAGCGCGAAGACATTTTCATATTTCACATGGCGCAGCGTTGCGGGATCGACCGCCACCCAGCCACCATCGCCCGCAAGCGGGCTGCTGCTGATGACTTCCGGCGCGCGCTGGGGCGGGACGACATGCAGCATGTCGAATTCCGTCTCGACCGTGGTCCTGGCGCCGTCCTCGCCCACATTCTCGAATGTTGCGATACGGCTGGCCCCGTCCACCTTCGTCAGGCGGGATTTCAGTTCCAGATCGATGTTGTAGCGCTTGATGTATTCCATCAGGGCGGGAACGAACTCCTTCACCCCGAACAGCCCCGGCGTTGCGGTGTGGAAAGAGACGTGGATGTTGTCCGCAAGACCACGGCGACGCCACGCATCGCATGCCAGATACATCGCCTTCTGCGGCGCGCCCGCGCATTTGATCGGCATGGGCGGCTGGGTGAACACGGCGTTGCCACGGCCCAGCGTCTGCACGAGCTGCCACGTATAGGGGGCAAGGTCATAGCGGTAGTTGGAGGTCACGCCGTTGCGGCCCAGCGTTTCGGTCAGGCCGGGTATCGCGTCCCAGTCCAGCGTAAGGCCGGTCGCAACCACCAGCACGTTGTAGCGGATGGACGAACCGTTCGACAGGTGGACAAGATTGGCGTCGGGTTCAAAACCGGTCGCCGCCGCCTGCACCCAGTCCGCTCCGGCGGGGATCAGCTTCTTTTCCGACCGGCGGGTCTGGGACTGCTTGAATACGCCGCCACCCACCAGCGTCCAGCCCGGCTGGTAGAAATGCGAACCCGAGGGTTCGATGATCGCGACCGTGATGCCGCCCCGGCGCTTGAGGATGCTGGACGCGGTGGAAAGCCCGGCGGCCCCGCCGCCCACCACGACGACATCATAGGTCAGTCCCCGTGCGGAACTGGACAGGCTGGGGGCGGATGCGGCGGTATCTGTCATGAATGGTCTCCGTACTCAGTAATGAAAAAACCGGAAATGGCGGGGCGCGGCGCTGTCAGGCCTGATTGACCGGTATTTTTATGTAACTTACACCATTGTCTTCGGGTTCAGGCAGGTTGCCGCCGCGCATGTTGACCTGCACGGACGGCATGATCAGGTTCGGCAGCGACAGCGTGGCGTCCCGCGCGGTGCGCATGTTCACGAACGTCTCTTCGTCCACCCCTTCATGAACGTGGACGTTATGGCGACGTTCCGCCCCGATGGTGGTTTCCCATACGTAGTCGTCGCGTCCCGGCGCCTTGTAGTCGTGGCACAGGAACACGCGCGTTTCGTCTGGCAGCGAGAGCAGCCGCCGGATGGAATGGTACAGCATGCGGGCATCCCCACCGGGGAAATCGGCGCGTGCGGTACCGTAATCGGGCATGAACAGCGTATCACCGATAAAGGCGGCATCCCCGATCACATAGGCCATGTCAGCCGGGGTGTGGCCCGGTACATGCATGGCCGTGACCGGTAGCGTGCCCAGCCTGAACTGCGCCCCGTCATGGAACAGATGGTCGAACTGCGACCCGTCGCGGGCAAAGCGGGTGCCCGCGTTGAACAGCCGCCCGAAAATGCCCTGTACGCGGATGATGGCGTCCCCGATCCCCAGCTTGCCGCCCACACGTTCCTGCAGCCACGGGGCGGCGGACAGATGGTCGGCATGGACATGGGTTTCCAGAATCCATTCCACCTTCAGCTTTTCGGCGGTCACATAATCCACGATTTCCTGCGCGAAGGCGGGGTCGGTCCGGCCCGATGCCGGGTCGTAATCCATCACGCTGTCCACGATGGCGGCGGCCCGCGTGGCCGGGTCATGGACGACATGCGTGGCCGTGAAGGTCGGGATGTCAAAAAAGGTCCTGATGACCGGAACCTGTCCCGTCGCGCGACAGGTGGCGATCTGGCTGGCTGCTGCCGTGATGACAGGGTCTGGCATGGAACGCCTTCCATAATTTCTAAATTACATAATAAATGTATGTTATAAGATGGCTTGCGTCAAGGCGCGGCAGATGCAAAAGGGCAGGACATGAGCAGCGAGGGCAGCATATCCGCAACCGGCCATGTGATGGACATGCGCCCGTTGCGTATCGGTGACGTGGCGCCTGATTTTCAGGCCCGTACAACCAAAGGGGACATCCGCCTGTCGGATTTCCGCGGGCAGTGGCTTCTGTTTTTCTCTCACCCGGCTGATTTCACGCCCGTCTGCACCAGCGAATTTATTGCGCTGGCTCAGGCCGCGGACCGTTTTGCAAAACTGGACTGTGCGCTGCTGGGCCTGTCGGTGGACAGCCTGTATGCCCATCTGGCGTGGCTGGAAGCGATCCAGAGCAGGCTGGGGATCGAGATTCCTTTCCCGCTGGTGGAAGATCCGTCCATGGCGGTGGGGCGTGCCTACGGCATGCTGGACCGCACGGCCCGGAACAGTGCGACGGTGCGCGCGACCTACGTGATCGACCCCGCCGGCGTGATCCGTGCCCTGGTGTGGTATCCCATGTCGGTTGGCCGGTCGGTGGAAGAACTGCTGCGTCTGGTCGAGGCCCTGCGCCGCAGCGATGGCGATACGGTCATGACACCTGAAGGCTGGCAGCCCGGCGATGACGTGGTCAGGCCTGTCCCCACCACGCAGTCCGGCGTATGCAGCGCGGGCGCGCGCTGGTTCTATGATGTCATGCCCGATACGGGCCGCCCGCCGGCACGCTAGCGCCGTGCCAGCCAAGGGGGAAACATGTCCGCGCACAAGCCAGAATCCTGCCGTTCCTATGTCCTGACACTGTCATGCCCTAACCGGCCGGGCATTGTCGCAGGTATCAGTCGCGCCCTGTTTGATCTGGGTGCCGACATTGCAGGCGCACAGCAGTTTGACGAGCAGGAAAGCCATGTTTTTTTCATGCGCATCGTGTTCAGCCTGCCCGCCAGTGAGCCGGAACTGGCCACGCTTGAGGGCGTGCTGGCCGGGATCGCCGCCGATCTGGACATGAAGTGGTCGCTGCGGGAAAGCGCGCGGCCCACCCGTACCGTCATCATGGTCTCGCGTTTCGATCACTGTCTTGTCGATCTTCTGTACCGCTGGCGCATAGGTGAACTGGCGATCGAACCGGTCGCCATCATCGCCAATCACCCGCGTGAGACATACGCCCATATCAATATGGAAGGCGTGCCGTTCCATTATCTGCCCGTTTCATCCGCCAACCGGCCCGAACAGGAAGCCCGTATCGAACAGATCGTGTGCGATACCGGGGCGGAACTGGTGGTTCTGGCGCGTTACATGCAGATCCTGTCAGACCGGATGAGCGCATGGCTGGCGGGGCGGTGCATCAACATCCATCATTCCTTCCTGCCCGGTTTCAAGGGCGCGCGGCCCTATCATCAGGCGTTCGCGCGTGGGGTGAAGCTGATTGGTGCCACCGCCCATTTCGTAACCCCCGATCTGGATGAAGGGCCGATCATTGAGCAGGATGTCGAACGGATCACCCACGCTGACAGCCCCGATGACCTGATCCGCAAGGGCCGCGACATCGAACGCCGCGTTCTGGCGCGCGCCGTGCGCTACTTTACCGAACGGCGGGTTATCCCCACCGGCCACAAGACAATCGTTTTCAGCCCATGACACCACCCCCGACACCTGATGGGAATCATGGCGCGGGCCCCGCGCGGAAAGTGGCAGCGCAGCGGGTGCAGGCGATGCCCGACCCCGATATGCAGTCAGCCGGGTTCCGTCAGGCGCGCCTTGCGCGCAAGACTGCGCTGATCGAGGATTATGTGGAACTGATCGATGATCTGCTGAATGACGGTCAGGAAGCGCGGCAGGTCGATATCGCGGCGCGGCTGGGCGTATCGCAGCCCACGGTGGCCAAGATGCTGGTGCGGCTGGAAGCGGATGGTCTGGTCACGCGCCGTCCATACCGGGGCATATTCCTGACGGATGCCGGACATGACATGGCAGCCCAGAGTCGCAAGCGCCACCATACGGTCGAACGCTTTCTGCGCGCGCTGGGGATCAGCGACGCCAATGCCCGTATTGATGCCGAGGGCATGGAGCATTACGTGGGGGCTGAAACGCTGGCGGCCTTCAGTCAGGCGCTTGAGGCGGGGCTGGCCGATTTTCTCGTGGCGGCAAGGAAGAAGCGCAGCGGCTGACCTGTTGCGGGAGGGGACGCCATGACCAGACGCGCGGGCGCGGCCGACCTGCCGCTGCATACGGGCCGGGTGCCCGCATGGCTGGGACAGCGCATGGCGCGCCTTGGGGCCGTCATCACGCAGGCGGTCATCCATCATTACGGGCGCGATGAATTCCTGCGCCGCCTTGCCCATCCCTTCTGGTTCCAGTCCTTTGGCGCGGTTATGGGCATGGACTGGCATTCATCAGGCATGACAACCAGCGTGATCGGTGCGCTCAAGCGCGGGCTGGCGCCACTTTCGGGTGAACTGGGGCTGTATGTGTGTGGCGGGCGTGGGCGGCATTCGCGCCGCACGCCCGATGAACTGCTGGCGGTGGGTCAGGAAACGGGTCTGGATGCCACGCCGCTTGTGGCGACCAGCCGCATGGTGGCCAAGGTTGACAGTGCCGCCGTGCAGGACGGTTTTGATCTGTACCTGCATGGCTTCGTGGTTGCGGCGGACGGGAAGTGGACCGTCGTGCAGCAGGGCATGCATACCGGACGGCGCATGGCGCGGCGCTATCACTGGCTGTCCGAGGGTCTGGGCAATTTTGTTGAAGCCCCGCATGCGGCCATAGATGGTCGGGCAACGGGTGACACGATCATGAACCTGACGGACCGGCGGGCGGATGCCTCCCGCCGGGGACAGGTGGACCTGCTGCGTGATCTGGGGCCGGACCGGCTGACGCGGGAACTCATGCGGATCGAGGGGCTGGCCCCGCCACCCGCCCCGGCGCAGGGTGAACTGCCGTATATGTGTCTGCCTGCCCATCACGATGTCCGGCCGGAGGACGTGAACATGCGCCGCCTGCACGGCGCGCTGGCTGCGGCGACCGAAGCGGGGCCGCGTGATTTCACCGAACTGCTGCGTGTTCCCGGCGTTGGCGCGCGGACGGTGCGCGCACTGGCGCTGGTGGCGGAAGTGGTGCATGGCGCACCGTGCCGGTTTTCAGATCCGGCGCGGTTTTCCCTTGCCCATGGTGGCAAGGACCGCCACCCCTATCCTGTTCCGGTCGCGGTTTATGACCGGACCCTGTCGGTCATGAAGGCTGCGGTGACGGCAGCGAAACTGGGGCGCGAAGAACGGCTGGACGCCATACGCCGTCTGGACAGCGCGGCGCGGCGGCTGGAGCGTGATGCGCACGGCCCGTCCTTTTCCGCCATCATGGCTGAAGAACGCGGGCGTTCGCACGAATATGGCGGCCGCTCCGTATTCGGGCATGAACCACCACCGCCCCGGCGGGTTTCAGAAGGGCAGGGGGACAGGATCATGCGCCATGAGGACCAGCCACAGGACCAGCAGGGAACCGATCGTGATGCGTCCCGCCACGCGGGCTAGGGGTGTATGTGTCATGCAGGCATGATACGGGGCCAAATACGGCGGAAGTGCGGATAATCCATCCGTCATGCCACAGGGGCAGCATCATTCATGACAGTGCCAGATCATACGCCGCCTTCATCATCCGTTCCCGCCACACAGTCCGATACGCTACGCATTACAGCCCTGCGGCGTTACCGGTACCGGCCCCTGCGCTTCATCCTTCATTACGTGCGGCTGCATGCACGCGGGCATGCGGTCATCATTACCGCCATTGTGGTGGCGGTCGCGTGCAATGTGGGGATGTCGGCCATCATCCGCCATCTGGTCAACGGCATGACGGAAGGCGGGCAGGGAACGGTGGCCGTATGGGTTTCCATCATCCTGTTCTGTGTCACGATCATATGTGACAATGCGGCATGGCGTGTCGCGGGGTGGCTGGCGTCGGGTGAATTCGTGCGTGTGGGCGGCGATGTGCGGCAGGACCTGTTTCGCTACCTGACCGGTCATGCCGCCACCTATTTTGCCGACAGGCTGTCCGGCTCCCTTGCCGCGCGGGTTTCGGCGGCGGCCAGCGCGGTCGTGGCGCTGGAGAACATGGGGGCGTGGAACCTGCTGCCTTCCATGCTGAACCTTCTTCTGGCCATCGCCACCCTTGGCACCGTCAGTCCGTGGATGGCGCTGGTGCTGGTGGCCATGACCATGCTGGTGGGACTGGTCATATACCGGCTGGCGGGGCGGGGGCAGGACCTGCATCTGTCCTATGCCGCCGAAGCGGCGGAGGTGGATGGCGAAATGCTCGATGTCATGCAGAACCTGCCGCTTGTGCGCGCCTATGGCATGATCGATTCGGAACATGCCCGCATGCGCCGGCGCATACGCGGCGAGACCGGGCTGCACTGCCGTTCGCTGCGCTATATGGAAAAGCTGCGCATGATCCATTCGCTTGTCACGGCGGTCATGACCACGGGCCTGCTGATATGGGCCGTGCTGCTGTGGCGGATGCACAGGGCCACCACGGGTGATGTGGTGATGGTGACGACGCTGGGTTTCCTGATCCTGAACTGCACGCGCGATTTCGCCTTTTCGATGGTGGAGGCGATGAAACATGTCACCCGCCTGTCCGAAACGCTGGGGCATCTGCTTGCCCCGCATGAACAAAGCGGCGTGCCCGAGACGGCCATCCTGCCTTCCGCCGCGTGCCGGGGGCATGTCAGGCTGCACGATGTGACCTTTGCCTATCCCGGTGGGGCGCCCGTCCTGTCGCATTTCAGCCTTGATATTCCCGCGGGCACCCGCGTCGGGCTGGTGGGGGTTTCGGGGTCGGGCAAGAGTACCGTGCTGGCCCTGCTGCAACGACAGCGTTTCGTGCAGGATGGTGCCGTGGAGATGGATGGCATCAACATCCTGCAACTGGATGAAGCCAGCCTGCGGGCCGCGATGGCGGTCGTACCACAGGATGTGTACCTGCTGCGCCGCACGGTGGGTGAAAACATCCGCTATGGCCGCCCCGACGCGACCGAAGGCGAGGTCCGTGCCGCGGCGGAAGCGGCAGGCTGCACCGATTTCATCGCCGCCATGCCGCATGGTTTCGATACGGTGGTGGGAGAACGCGGTGTGATGCTGTCAGGCGGCCAGCGCCAGCGCATAGCGATTGCGCGGGCCTTCCTGCGTAATGCGCCGATCCTGATTCTGGATGAGGCCACCAGTGCGCTGGACGGCGAAAGCGAACGCCATGTCCACGCGGCGCTTGAGCGGCTGATGGTGGGGCGCACCGTAATTGCGGTGGCCCACCGCCTGTCCACCCTGCGCGGGTTTGACCGGATTGTGGTGATGGAACGCGGCAGGATTGCCCAGCAGGGCAGTATGGCGGAACTGGAGCGCGTGCCTGGCCCCTATCGTGATCGCCTGCTGGCCTATGGGGGCGACATGCTGCCCTGAAAGGCTGCTTTTATTGCGTTGGGCTGGTGGTAGTGGCCGGTGATGCGGGTGCGGCGCCTGCAGCGGGCGTGCTGTCGGGGGCAGGGGGCGGCGTATCGACCATGCGGGCGACGGCGGTGCGGGTGCTGAGCAGGCCATGCGTTGCCTGTCCCCGGTCGTCGGGCACGTTCTGCTGCGGGGTCATGAACAGCATGCCCTGCGGAAAGGAGATGAGGATGCGCCTGCGCCGCAGGAAGTTCATGCCAAGCACGTTGTAGCTGGTTTTCTCGATATTCGCATCCAGCGGCAGGTCATGCCATGACCCGATGGTGATGTTATCGAAATGATGCCTGTGCCCGTTCAGGATCTTTCCGGCATTGGTGCGTACGTTCATGTCGTCATGAAGTATCGTTTTGGTCAGCCCGATCTCGCGCGCGGTCCTGCGTGAAAGGGATGAAAAATCCGCCCCCGGTTCGATTTCCATGCGTACGGGACGGTCGCCCACCTGCATCAGGAGGCCGGTCAGCCGCCCCGTGGCGTCGGGCAGCATGATGACGCTGGTGCTACCTGCCCCCAGCCAGTCCAGTCCGGGTGCGCAGTCCGGGGTATCGGCAGTCAGGAACAGGATCATGCGCCGGGCCGGAAAATCCAGCAGGACATTGTAGTTGCTAAGGATGTCGTACCCGATCACGCCCAGTACGTCCTGATTGCCGATCTGGGGGATGCGCATGCCCTCCAGCAGCGCAGGCACGTCCTGTGCCGCGCCGTTGCTTATGCGCAGGTCATGCAGGACGGTCGTGTATGTCGTGCCGGACCCGGCGATGGTCTGGATATCGACCGGGGCCTGAACGGGAAAATCGGTGGGCGTGCGGGCATAGACTCCGACCCGGCCCTGCGTGATGCTGATATAGGCCAGACCGTTCACGCCGTTGAACGTGGCGGGAATGATCGGACTGCCGCTATTGGTCAGCAGGGGCACCGTAATGACATGGGTCAGGCAGGCATCCGGCAGGCCGTCGTAATCGGGCCGGGGTTGCGGTGCCGCCTGCGCGGCGGCGGGGGGATGATGGGGCGTTGCACGGGCGGGCACGGCGCAGGCCATGGACATGCCTGCCAGCATGATTGCCCGGCACAGACGGATGGCTTTACCGCCCTTCTGGCTGGTCCGCCATATCTCCCGGCGTCGCGGTATGTTCGGCCTGCGGGGCTTCGGTATGGTCAAAGCGGGTATAGTCAACGGTGATCCGTCCATCCGGCCCGGCATTTATAATATCGACGAAACGATGGTTATACAGCATCCGGTCAAATCCGTAAGCGGATCGTGCGAAAACGGTCTGTCCCGATGCTTCGTCCGTTCCCGTCAGGCTTATGATGATTTCGGCTTCCTGCGCTGACAGGTCGTGTTCCGTCAGGCCATAAAGCGGGCTGTGTTCGGTAATGACATGGGTGGGCGTGCACGCGAAGCGCAGCACCGGGATGTGGGACTGCTGCAGGGGCAGGGGATCGAACTGCCGCACCACGCGCCCCGCTGGCGTACGGATCAGGCGCGCGAGGGCGAATTCGACATCTACCGACAGGATCGGGCTGCGCCTGCAGTTCGCAATGCGGATATCAAGATGAAGCTGGTTGTCTTCTGTCAGGATAAGCGCCTGCTGGCTGAACATGATCCGTGCGCGCGGGCGCGAAAAACGGGCGAAGACCAGTCCCGTCGCCAGCGCGTTGATCATCATGCCGCCCAGCACTTCCACCGTTGCAATCAGGTTTGCCGTGCGGCTGACCGGTGTCATGGCGCCATAGCCGACGGTGGACAGGGTCTGGACACTGAAGAAGAAGTAATCGGCAAAGCTGCCTGCATGCGCGCCGCTTACACCCGCGCCGTCCAGCATGTAAAGCAGGGCGAATACAATATTGACGCCCACATAAAGCAGTAGCGAGCCATAAAAGAAGCGGCTCCACGGCGCGGTCAGGGCATGATGGTAGAAGTCAGACCAGATGCGGTCCACATGCCCCACCCGCACGACCGTATCATGCCCACGGTCTTCCAGTCGGTGGTGCATGAATTTATGGTGCCGCGTGCCCCCGGTGGTGGAAGCATGCAGGGGCGGTGTGTACGGTGGCCCGGCGTTCTGTGCCATGGCGTATCCAGTCTGTATGTGCCGTGTTGTGTCAGGACCGGCTGACCTGATTTATTTCATAATATGTCAAGCATTGCGGTGCAGCAACGGGTGCCGGGTAGACAGGGCCCTGCGCTGTTCGCATATCCATGACTGGCACGGCGCAGGAGGCGGCACATGACGGAACTGACCCCCGAACAGATGGAACATATGGCAACCACGCTAGAGGGGAGCGGACAGTACCGCATTCTCCGCCCGCTCGCGCCCCGCATGCTGGCGGACTATCCGCAGTCTTCCGGTACGCGGCTTGGCATGTTTCTGGACCTTGAAACCACGGGGCTGAGTGCGACGAAGGACGAGATCATCGAATTCGGGATCGTTCCTTTCGTCTACACGCTGGAGGGACGGATTCTGGGCTGTCTGGAACCCTTCAGTCGCCTGCGGGAGCCATCATGCCCCATCCCGCCGCAGATCACGGCCCTGACCGGCATTACGCCCGAAATGGTGGCGGGGCAGTCCGTAACGCCTGAAGAAGTGGCCGGGTTTGTCGCGCCCGCTTCACTTATTATCGCACATAATGCAGATTTCGACCGCAAATTCGCCGAGCGATTCAGTCCCGTATTCACAACCAAGCCCTGGGCCTGTTCCATGCGCGATGTGGACTGGGCCGCCGAAGGGTATGAGGGGCGCAAGCTGTCCTATCTGGGGATGCAGGCAGGTTTCTGGTTTGACGGACATCGCGCGACGGATGACTGTCAGGCCGGAATTGCCATTCTTGACCGCGAACTGCCGGTATCCGGTCGTCCGGCACTGTCGGTGCTGCTGGAAAACGCGCGGCAGGTGCGGTGCCGGATCTGGGCTGAAAATGCGCCCTATGAATATAAGGACGTGCTGCGCCAGCGTGGTTATCGCTGGAATGACGGCACGGACGGCAATCCGCGCGCATGGTCCATTTCCCTGCCGGAAGGGGACGTGACGGCGGAACTGGCCTTCCTGTCAGCCGAAGTGTTCGCCCGCCCCGTTGATCTGCCCGTAACCCGCATTACGCCATGGGACCGTTTTTCAACACGGTGTTAGGGGGGAAGCTACTTTCCTGCATCCGTCCGTTCGGAATGAATGATTTGATTACGGAACAGGTTGGGGGGAATTAAGGGGCCTGTGATATTCATGTAACCCGCATGGCTGTCTGTCCGGTGAATGCGTTTGAGCGGGCTGGCCGTGTATGTTTGCGGGGCATGAATGACATCTATTGGGTAGGTAAAAGACTGTTTTTGAGTGTCGTCTTGTTTACAAGTCGTATCTTCTGAACTTTTGAAAAATCTTCACCAGAACTTTTATTTATCAGGTGTTTCAGGGGATTGGACTGTATGGTTAAACCATGCAGTCTGGATATAACTGTTTCATAATATTAATGAAATATCGCTTTGTCATATCTATGTGGTTCGGCAGGAAGGGTGTGTTTTTGTTACGACTTGATAAAGACAATACCCGCTGATAGCGTAACCGCTACAGTGCAGGCCAGCAGGCGCGTTGCACATGTCCGGGCATCCGATACGGTTTCAGTCCCGTGCCTCTCTGGTTCGGTTTGACGGATATCGGGCTGTTGTCGTGGACAGGTTTCGGGGCGTGCATCCTCTGTCAGATGCCGGGTCCACTGTCCCGTTCTGAACGGAATCCGGTCGTGGACGGGTGTCGCGTTGCTGGCAGGCGTACTGATGATGTTTGAACTTCTTATGCCATTACGGCAGGACGGCGAGTAAATGAGTAACGCCTACGATTCAGGTCGCCTTGATCTTCCTTTTGTCGGTATCTGCAGTTTTGGCAAATACCCGATCCAGACCGACTGGTCCGCGATCGATGCGGATGTCGCCATTATGGGCGCGCCGTTTGATGGGGGTACGCAGTGGCGTGCCGGTACCCGCTTCGGCCCGCGCGGCATCCGGGAGGCATCGACCCTGTTCGCCTTCGGTCATGCGGGTGCGTACGATCATGAAGATGACGCCACCTACCTGTATGGTGAAGGCTGCCGCATTGTTGATATCGGGGATGCCGATATCGTCCATACCAATACCGAACGCAGCCACGCGAATATCGAAGCAGGCGTGCGGGCCATACTGGCCGCAGGCGCATTGCCGGTCGTGCTGGGCGGGGATCATTCGATCAATATCCCCTGTATCCGCGCCTTCAGTGAACAGGAACCGATCCATCTGATCCAGATTGATGCGCATCTGGATTTCGTGGATGAACGTCAGGGCGTGCGGCACGGTCATGGCAACCCGATGCGTCGGGCGGCGGAACAGCCTTATGTTACCGGCATGACGCAGATCGGCATCCGCAATGTCTCCTCCACCGCGCGGGAAGGATATGATGATGCGCGGCGCTTCGGTTCGGATATCCTCAGTGTCCGGCAGGTCCGCAAGATGGGGGTGGAAGCCCTGCTGGAGCGTATTCCGGCAGGGGCGAACTATTACCTGTCGCTGGATATTGACGGTTTCGATCCCTCAATCGCGCCGGGTACGGGCACGCCCAGCCATGGCGGGTTCCTGTATTACGAAGTGCTGGAATTTCTGGCGGGACTGGCGCAGCGTGGGCGTATCGTGGGCATCGACCTTGTGGAAGTCGCCCCCGATTATGATCCGTCGAACATCACATCCATTCTGGCGGCACAGGTGCTGCTCAACCTGATCGGGCGCATCCTGCATTTCCGCAAGACGCCAGCCTGAAGGTTCTTTGCCCTCACGTTAGGTAACGTGAGGGCGTCGCCTGTTCCGGGCCGGGCATGAAAGCCGCTTTCTATTCGTCCCCCGGCACGCCGTAGGAGGGGGATTCCACCGGATTGACGCTGCGCAGCGTATAGTCGCGCATCTGTGGCTGCCACAGATCCCACAGATCCTGAAGCTGCGCGATGGGTGTGTCATGCCAGTCAACCCGCAGGTCCGCCAGCGGCCAGCTATGGGTATCGACAACCAGCATCCCCGCCGATCGCACCGGTCCTGCTTCCCCGCCTGCCTTCAGCCCGGCGGCAAGGGTTGTGACCAGCCGCTGTCCCAGTTCCATCGTCGTGTCCGTGGCCGAAAAGGCTTCGACCATGGCGGCGGGAACCGTGTCATTGGCCAGCAGGTTGCCAGCACAGGCGACATTGTGCCCGGTGGCTGATGTGTACAGGCCCAGTGTTTTCTCACCCGACCAGACAGCGGTAAGGCCGGTGTCATCAATTGCCGAAATCTGCCGGTAAGCCGCGAATTCCGATCTGCGCACCAGTATGGCGACACATTCTTCCGCCGTGGCGCCGCGTTCAAGCAGGTCCAGCCCTGCCGGACCCAGCGAAGGATCGGTAATGTTCTGCGTGGCGACAGCCCCGGCACCGGCGCGTGCAAACGCGCAACGGCTGGCCACTGCGGGGGAGGAGGATGAAACGGCGATCCCGAACTGTCCGGTACGCGCGCATCGGGCGACAACTGAAAATGTCATGCGGTTCCTGTCATTTTACCATGCCGGATGAACCGCTCTGCTTGTGCGTTCATCAATCTGGCTTCGGGTATCAATACTTTGGGGCGGGTCCCGTCTTTTCCTGATCGGAATAATTAACGTATCGGAAGCCTATAGTGATCGGCATGGATTTCAAGGGTCCAGGCTATCCGCCTCATGGGGCTGCGGTATGATGAGTGCTTTCTGTATTCAGCAGGATGAAATACAAAAGACATATGAAAATATAACAGTATTTCGAAATTCATACGCCAGAAGAAACCATGTGCGCACGATAGGGGATCGGAAAATCCGATGGGCGGGATCGGGATTTAATTCTTTGCCCCCTGCCGGTTCCGGCACAGGATCATGACAGGTCGGCAATGAACGTGAACCGCCAGACGGGCACGTATCCGGCACGGACTGGTGCGAGGTACGGACATGACAGACACAAACCCCCTGAAGAAGAAGTTCCTCGACGCAATGCGCAGTGTCGCGACCCCGGTTTCAGTCGTGACCACCGATGGGCCGGGTGGCCGGTTCGGGCTGACGGTCAGTTCCTTCAACTCCGTTTCCGCCGATCCGCCGGTCATATCGGTATGCATCAACCAGCGTAGTCCCATTATTGCCGCACTGGCGCGGAACGGGCGCATGAACGTCAATGTCCTGACCGAGACGGGGGGTGAAATCGCGTCTGTCTTCGCGGGGCAGGCAGGACGGTTTTCCGCCTTTGATTTCGCCTGCGCCACATGGGCGCGCGATGATGCGGGGCTGCCGGTGCTGGATGATGCGCTGTCCACATTTTCCTGCGCCATCACGGCCGCCATCCCCACGGGTTCCCACATGGTGTTCCTGTGCGCGGTCGAAAGCGTGAATTCCCGTGATGCCCACACACTTCTTCATTACCGGCGTGAATTCTGCCGCCCGGTTTCCATTCTCTCCCATTAAGACAGACGGAAGGTTTCGCCGATGATCCGCACAGGCAGGCAGTATCTTGATTCGATCCGCGACGGCCGACGCATATGGGTCAATGGGGAGCGCGTCAATGATGTGACCACCCATCCGATGTTCCGCCCCATCGTCAATATACGCGCACGTATTTACGACATGCAGCATGAAGATGCGTTTCGTGACCGGATGACCTATGTCGATGGGGAGGGGAACCGTTCGGCAATTGGCCTGAAATTACCCGAAACCAGACAGGACTGGGACGACAAGCGCCTGTCCACCGATACCGTTCTCAACGAGGTCGGAGGCGTTGTAACCCGCGTGGGTGATGAGACGATCGGGGAGATGTGGTCCCTGTACGATGGGCAGGACCTGCTGAATGAGGTCGATCCGCGCTTTGCCCAGAATATCCGCAATCATGTAGCCAGGGCGATCTATGCCGATCCGTTCCATGTTTCGGCCAATACCGATCCCAAGGGCGACCGTTCCAAGCGCCCGCAGGATCAGGACCCGGACATGCTGCTGCATGTGGTGAAGGAAACGGATGCCGGGATCATCGTGCGTGGCGCCAAGTATGAAACGGCGGCGGCCTACGCCAATCAGGCCTTTACCAAACCCACCATCGCCAACTGGGGGGATTCCGCCCTGTCCGATTACGCGGTGGGGTTCGTGTGTGACTTTTCCTCGCCCAACCTGAAATTCATCTGTCGTACCGGCTTTGCCGGTCGCGCGCCGGAGACGGATTATCCCCTTTCCAACCGGTTTGATGAGGTCGAAGCCCTCGTGGTGTTCGATGACGTGCTGATCCCGTGGGAAAATGTGCTGTTCTATCGCCATACGAAGGCGGCGACCTTCATCCGCGCCACCCTGCATCGCTACAGCGCATTCGCGTTCGTGCAGCGTAACCTGAAACTGGCGGACATGATGATCGGCACCGCGTTGTTCAACGTGCGCCAGACCGGTCTGGACCGGCAGCAGGCCGTTCAGGAAAAACTCGCACGCCTTGCCTGCTATCGCGAGGGGATCAACGCGCACCTGACTGCCGCCATCGCCATGGCGGAACCCAGCCCCGGCGGGCTGCTCATGCCCAATCAGTCCCTGCTGATGAGCGGGCGCGTGCTGGCGTGCTCGCAACTGCATGAAATGATGCACCTGACGCGCGAACTGTGCGGCGGCCAGATCTGCGTCACGCCGGATGCTGCGGCCTTTGCCGACCCGGAAACGGGGCCGTGGCTGCAGAAATTCTATACCATTAACGAAAACTGGGTGGCGGATGACCGGCGCAGGCTGCTGGCCTATGCGCGCGATCTGCTCAATTCCGATTATGCCGGGCACCGCCTGACATTCCAGCTTTTCGCGCAGTCACCGCCATTTGCGCATCTGGCGGCTGTGTATCGTAATTTCGACTGGAACCCGTCGCTGGATTTCGTGAAAAAATCCGCCGGTCTCAGTGATGCTGTCGTGGGAAAGTAAGGATATCATGACCGATCTGCCAGCTACGGTGACACATCGCCGCATCCGCCCGTTCAACACGCGCGAAACCTATCCCGAGCAGAATCTCGATAACGACCTGTGTCAGGCGGTCGTGGCGGGAAAGATGGTCTATCTGCGCGGGCAGGTACCGCAGGATCTCGATACACGGGAGAATGTGGCGGTCGGCGACCCGGAAGGACAGGCGCGCAAGGTGGCGGAGAATATCCTTCTCCTCCTGTCCGAAGCGGGGGCCGAACCACGCCATATCTGCAAGGTGACGGTCTATCTGACCGATATCCGCTATCGGGAAGTGGTCTATCGCACCCTTGGCCAGTATCTGCGCGGTGTATTTCCCGTGTTTACCGGGCTTGTCGTCGTGGCGCTGGCGCGGCCGGAATGGTTTGTGGAAGTTGATATCATCGCCCAGCTTGACTGATCGATGACAGGGGAAAACCGGCCCATGCAGTCTGGCGCGGACAAAAGCGGCACGATCGCCATTCTGGACCGTCTTGTCGCATTTCCAACCATCTGCGGCACGTCCAATGCTGATCTGATCGACTGGGTGGAACAGTATCTTGTCGCCACCGGCGCGCGGGTCGAACGCGTGCCAGGCGATGCGGAGGGACGTTCCAGCCTGTTCGCCACAATTGGCCCGGACAGCCCGGATGGCATCATCCTGTCCGCCCATTCGGATGTCGTGCCTGTCACGGGACAGGACTGGACGACCGATCCGTTCCGGCTGACCGCGCGCGATGGCAGGCTTTACGGTCGTGGCAGCAGCGACATGAAGGGTTTTCTTGCCTGCATGCTGACGGCAGCCGCCAGTGCGGGGCGCAGGACATTGCGTCGCCCGCTGCATCTGGCCATTTCGCATGATGAGGAACTGGGCTGTCTTGGCGTGCGCTCCCTGCTGCGCGCGCTGGGACAACAGGGTGTGACCGCCACCGGTTGCGTGGTTGGCGAACCAACGGAAATGGGGGTCGCCGTCGCGCATAAGGGCAAGATCGCCCTGAAGATAACATGCCATGGCCGCGCCGCGCATTCCGCCAATCCGTTCAGGGGGCAGAACGCCATTGTTCTGGCATCCGAAATGGTCATCGCGGCCGGACGGCTGCAGGATCATATCCGGCAGGTGGAAACGCATGACGGGCGTTTTGAAGTGCCGTTTTCCACCGTTCAGATCGGCCTGATCGACGGGGGCACGGCGCTGAACATCGTGCCCGACCGCTGCGTGATCATGGCGGAAATCCGCCTTCTGCCGGGATATGATGGTGCGGATTACGTCGCGTGGCTGCATGATGCCGCCCGGCGGATTACCGATGATGGGGCAAGGGGAGGGATCACGGTCGAGATCGTGAATGCCTATCCGGGTCTTGCCAGTTCAGGGGACGGCGGGATTCTGGCAACCGGCCTGCGCCATGCGCGGCAGAATAAAACGGGTGTCATAGATTTCGGCACGGAAGCGGGACTGTTCGAAAGCGAACTGGGTATTCCGTGCATTGTCTGCGGGCCGGGTTCGATTTCACGCGCGCATAAGGCCGATGAATACATCCTGCCTGCCGAACTGGCGGAAGGGGATCGTTTCCTTGCGGGTATCCTTGACGATCTGTGTGCGGAACCGGGGGCGTGATGGCGGCGTTGCCTGAAGCTTTTTGAAAAAAGCTTCACCAAAAACTTCTTTATGGTGGGGAGGCTGTTTCAGATGGCAGCATCATCCGTGCAACGCGCACCAGTTCTCCCTCAGGCTGGCGGAGGGCATCCAGCACGGTGAAATGATCGGCTTCCGCCACGGGCACCAGCGGGCCGGGACAGTGCCGGGTCGCGCGCATCCGGTGTAGCGCGATACTGTCGTGACACAGGGCGGGCAGTTCACGGCTGCCATAGGCAATGGCCAGCGGTTTTTCACATGCGGGCAGGCGCAGCGGGGAAAGTGTCGCCACTTCCGCATCACTCAGGCGTAGCGCCGTATTGAATCTGGTGTCACGCAATGGCCCCAGTTCAAATATGCCCGAAATGGCCAGTCCCGCCGTGACCGCCCTGTGCCCCAGCATCAATGCGGCCAGCATCCCGCCCGCCGACCAGCCCGAAAGCAGCCGTGGGCCAGCCAGACCATAGGTGGGGCCATGCCGGTCCAGCCATGTCAGCGCGGTGTCAATTTCCTGCGTAATGGTGGTCAGCGATGCCTCGGGGGCCAGCGTGTGCCCCACCATCGCCACCGACCAGCCATGCGCGCGCAGCCCTTCGGCAAGGCAGGCAAAGCCTTCCGGTGCGTTCATCTGCCAGTACCCGCCATGGATGAATACCAGACACGGCGCATCCAGCCGGGTGGCGGGATAAAGCTGCCATACGGTGCGCGCACCGGGGGCGTAGGCGACATCCACCCGCCCCGGCAGGCTGTGCGCACGCATGCGGGCGGATTGTGCCCGCAGCGCGCTCATATATGTCTGGCTGTCCGCCACGGCGGCGGCGTTGTCGTATGCCGCGTCGCGCGCCGCCTGATCCAGCCGCCCCCATTCTTCGGTCGGGTTCATGCCAGCGGCGGGATCAGCGGGCTGTCCGCCTTGTGCATTCTGCCCGCGCGCAGACAGAATGCCGGGGCCAGCATTTCATCCACCTCCACGCTGACGCCGCTGTTGTCGGACATGGTAAAGCGACCGCGCACATGATCCAGAACGGAAATGTCCGCCTCGCGCCCGACCTGAAGCGATCCCAGCGTATCGGCCATGCCCAGCATCCGCGCGGGATTGGATGTGACGGTCGCCACGACCTCATCCATCGGCATGCCAAGATAAAGCAGTTTCGACATCGCATGGGTCAGGTTGAACGGCGCGACCCCGGCAAAGGGATTGCGGCCCCGGTCGTCCAGATCGGTGGCGGAAGGGACGCGCACGTTATAGCCATGCATGTCAGCCCCCAGCGTGTAGGGACGGATGCCTGCCGCCATGACCGTGCGCGCCATGTCGAATGAAAAATGCGACCCGTGGCCGACATCCACCGTTACGCCGCGTTCCAGCGCGGCCCATACCACGGGATGCACTTCCCCCGTTTCCATTGAAATGAAACCACCCGGATGCCGCGTGAACGGATGGGCCAGAATATCCCCCGGTTCCATCAGCGGCATCAGTTCGCGTACGATTTCATCAGGGTCGATATCGGGTGCATCCTCCTTCATCGGCCAGAGCTGGCCCAGATGGATATAAAGCGGGATGCCCGCTTCCCGCGCGATGCGCTTGCCGATGCGGATGACATCCAGCCCCCAGCGCGATACGCCGCCCAGTTCGCAATGCGCCTTGATCCCGCGCACCAGATCGGCATTTTCCCGCGCGGCGCGCACCGAATGTTCGACGTTGGTCTGACCGGGGCCATACAGTTCGGGGTAAAGGTGACCTTCCAGTCCGCCCACCAGATAGGCGGACAGGAAACACAGCACCCTGCTGTCCGACGGATTGGAAATGAAATTACGGAACCCGCCAATGGTCATGCAGCTTGGTCCGCCCTGGTCAACCAGTGTGGTGACACCCGAACGCACGCCCACCAGATCGGCATTCAGGCCGAAGCGACCGGTTACATGTTCATAGATATGACCGTGCGTGTCGATCATGCCAGCCGTCACGATCTTGCCCGATACGTCATGCGTCTCGCGTGCCGTGGCATCGGGGCCGATCGTGGATTCGATCGCCACGATCCGACCATCGCGAATGCCGATATCGGCCACGCCATGGCGTCCGGTCATCGGGTCGATAAGGGTGCCACCACGCAAAAGCGTGTCAAATGCCGAATTCATTGGTTGCCTCCGCCGCTATTAACAGTCAGTATACTGACGATATACGGGCGTGCAAGCCTGATATGCGGCCCGCCGCGATTCTTCACCCCGCCCGGTCCCCGCCGGGCGTGCGATCAGGGATATAAGGCGTAATGACCACAGATGATGCCCCCCGAAGCAACAGCTTTTCCGGACATAATAATAAACAGGGCGTGGGTCAGTCCGTCCCACGCAAGGAAGATGATCGTTACTTGCGTGGAACAGGGGGGTACGTTGGCGACATCCGCCTGTCCGGCATGCGCGAACTGGCCTTTGTACGCAGCCCCTATGCCCATGCGCGGCTGGGCGCGATCCACAAACCATCGGGGCGGGAGGACTGCGTATTCACCGCCGCCGACCTGCATGGGGTGGAGCCGATTATCGCCAATTCCGGCCTGCCGGGTTTCAAATCCTCCGCGCAGCATGCCCTTGCGTATGAAAAGGTCCGTCATGTGGGGGAAGCCGTAGCCGTATGCGTGGCCCCCACGCGGGCGGAAGCGGAGGATCTGGCCGCGACCGTGGTTGTCGATTACGAGGAACTGCCCGCCCTGTCGGACATGCTGGATGCCATAACACCCGGTGCGGCGCTGGTGCATGACCACTGGGGCGACAACCTGTTCCTGCAGACGCAGGTGGCGGGGGACGTGGACGAAATCATCCGCACCGCGCCGATCCATGTAAAACGCACCCTGCGCACAGCGCGGCAGTGCATGTCCCCCATGGAAGGGCGCGGCGTCATCGCCCGGTGGGAGTCGCGGCTTAACCAGCTTGTGCTGATTACATCGACCCAGATGCCCCATATCGTGCGCACGGGGCTTGCGGGCTGTCTTGGTCTTTCAGAAGAGCAGGTACGCATCATTGCCCCCGATGTGGGCGGGGGGTTTGGTTACAAGGGCATTCTTCTGCCCGAGGAAGTCTGCGCGGGCTTCCTTGCCCGGCATCTTGGCCATCCCGTACGCTGGCTGGAAGACCGGCGCGAACAGCTTGCGGGGAATGCCAACTGCCGCGAACATCATTATGAACTCAACGCCTATGCCGATCGTGACGGGCGACTGCTGGCGGTGGATGCCGATGCTTCGGTCGATGCCGGGGCGTATTCGATTTATCCCTTTTCCGCCTGTCTGGAAGCAGCGCAGGTGGCCAGCATCCTGCCCGGTCCGTACCGCATGCAGGGCTATCGCTGCCATACCCGTTCGGTGGCGACGAACAAGGCCGGGATCGTCCCCTATCGCGGGGTTGCGCGCGCGGGCGTGTGTTACGCGATTGAAAGCCTCATGGACGATATTGCGGTGCAGGCCGGTCTTGAACCGTGGGAAGTCCGGCTGCGCAACCTCGTGCCTGCCGAACTGATGCCTTTTGATAACATCACCAACAAACATTTCGACAGCGGCGATTACCCCGAAGCCCTGCGCCGCGTGGTGAAGGCGATTGATGTGCCCGGCGTGCGTGCGCGTCAGGCGGCGATGCAGGGGCCGGTCAGGCTGGGGCTGGGGATTGCGATCTTCTGCGAACAGGGGGCACATGGCACTTCGGTCTACCATGGCTGGGGCATTCCCATGGTGCCGGGTTTTGAACAGGCGGTCGCCCGCCTTACGCCCGATGGCGGGCTGGAACTGCGCGTGGGCATCCAGTCCCACGGGCAGGGGCTGGAAACCACGCTGGCGCAGGTCGGCGCCGAAGTGCTGGGCATTCCGATTGAGCGGATTCAGGTGGTGCATGGCGATACGGCGCTGACACCCTATTCAACCGGCACATGGGGGTCGCGCTGCATGGTGATGGCCGGGGGCGCTGTTGCCACCGCCTGCCGCGAACTGGCCGAACGCATCGTGGCCATTGGCGCAAAACTGCTGCAGGTGCGTGCGGAAGATGCGCGGATAGTGGACGGCGCGGTCGTAAGCGGGGAGCGCACCGTAACCATAGCGGAGGTCGCGCGCACCTGGTACCTCCGCCCACAGGAACTGCCTGCCGATGTCTCTCCCGCCGGGCTGGAGGTGACGGGCGGCTACCGGACCCGGCGTGATACGGGCACGTTCAGCTACGCCGCCCATGCGGTTGTCGTGTCGGTCGATACCGAGATGGGGGATGTAAAGATCCTTGATTACGCGATCTGCGAGGATGGGGGCGTGCTGGTCAATCCCATGATCGTGGATGGTCAGGTCAATGGCGGTCTGGCGCAGGGTGTCGGCACCGCATTGTATGAGGAAATGCCCTTCGACGCGGCGGGGCAGCCGCTGGCCACCACGCTGGCCGATTACATGCTGCCCGGTGCTACGGAAGTGCCGCTGCTGCGCATCGATCATATGGTTACACCCTCGCCCTATACTGAATTCGGGCAGAAAGGCATCGGGGAAGGTGGGGCGATCGGGCCACCAGCCGCCATTGCCAACGCGGTCAATGATGCCCTGCGCCCGCTGGGTGTGCGCATGGATCGCCTGCCGATCACGCCGCACCGGATCGTGTCCGCCCTGATGGCGCGCGAACAGGGAGTTGCCTCATGAAGCCTGTCGATTTTGCCTTCGATCAGCCCGCCACGCTGGCACAGGCCAGCACCATGCTGGCGACAGAAGGGGCGCGGGCCATGGGGGGCGGGCAGTCGCTGGGGCCGATGCTCAATTTCCGTGTGGCCCGTCCCGCGCGGATTGTGGCGCTGCATGGTCTGGCGGAATGTCACGGGGTGGAGGATGCGGGTGATGCCCTGACCCTTGGCGCATCCACGCCCCATGCGGCAATCGAGGACGGGCGTACGCCCGACCTGCCCGGCGGGATACTGTCACGGATCGCGGCCAATATCGCCTATCGGGCGGTCCGCACGCGCGGCACGATGGGGGGCAGCCTGTGTCACGCCGATCCGGGCGCGGACTGGCTGTGCACGCTGGGCGCGCTGGGTGCGCTGGTGCTGACATGGACCCCGCGTGGCGGGCGCATGGTGCCGCTGTCGGGCTTTGTCACCGGTGCGTTCCGCACCGTGCTGCAACCCGGTGAAATCGTGCAGGCCATACGTATTCCCCGCCCCGGCGCGGATTTTGGCTGGGGATACGTCAAGGCGTGCCGCAAACCGGGCGAATTCGCGCATGCCATGTGCGCCGTGCTGCTGGACCCCACGCACGGGGTAAGGCGCATGGTCATCGGGGCGACCGGTGGGCCGCCCGTCGTGCTGGAAGGGGATCGTGCCGATCCGGCCGCGGTCGAAGGCGCGCTGGAGGGGGCGGGACTTGGTCCCGTCGAACGCCGCATGCAGGCGGTGATCGCCGGGCGTGCAATGGAACAGGCCATGCAGGCACACAGGGGAACGCGCGCATGAGCACACTTACACTCACGCTTAATGGCAGGCCCTGCACGGGGGATGCGACGCCACGGACCAGTCTGGCTGATTTCCTGCGCGAGACCGAGCTGCTGACCGGTACGCATGTCGGCTGTGAACATGGCGTATGCGGTGCCTGTACCGTCGTGATGGATGGCCAGCCCGTGCGGGCCTGCATCACGCTGGCGCATTCATGCAGCGGGCGGGACGTGCGCAGTATCGAAGGGCTGGCCACGGATGATGTGATGGCGCAACTGCGTGCCGCCTTCACTGCCGAACACGCGCTGCAATGTGGCTACTGTACACCGGGCATGCTGGTGACGGCGCGCGATATCGTCACGCGCCTGCCCGATGCGGATAGCGAACGCGTGCGGCTGGAACTGGCGGGCAACCTGTGCCGCTGCACGGGGTATGGTGGCATCGTGCGCGCGATCATGCGCGTGCTTGAGACGCGACGGGGCGTTCAGGCCGCTATCCCGCCCAGGCTGCCCGCCGCAACCTTTGCACGCCGCAAGCGCGATGAGGGCGTCATCCCCATGACAGCTCCGGTGGCGGAGGGGGCCACAGGTGGCAATACCCCCAACCGGATGCGGCAGGTCCTGCGCATCGGCGTGCCCGCCAGTGCGGTATGGGATGCGGTGCGTGACCCGGAACTGGTGGTCGGCTGCGTGCCGGGGGCACGCCTGCTGTCGCGGGAAGGCAATCAGCTACGCGGGGAAATGACCGCAAGCCTTGGCCCGATTCAGGCCAGTTTTCAGGGGGAAGCGACGGTACGGTACGCAACGGATGCGATGCGCGGCGCACTGACGTGTCAGGGGCGCGATCAGGCCAGTGGCACACGGCTGTCGGGACAGGCGGATTTTACCGTTGTGCCGGATGGGAATGAGGCCAGCCGGGTGGAAATCGACATGCACTATGCCCTGCGCGGGCCGCTGGCGCAGCTTGGGCGTGGGCCGGTGGTACAGGTATTCGCCAATGAAATCGCCCGCACCGTCGGTCTGAACCTTCAGGCCCGCCTGCGCAATGAGGAAGCTCCTCCGCCGCCTGCACGACTGGGGGCGGGCCGGCTGCTGCTAACGATTATTTGGCGCGCCCTGCGGCGGCTGGTATCGTGGGATCATGACACATGAACCTACCGTCGCCCGTGGCGATGCACCGGGCTGGATGGGCGACATGGCGCAGCTTGGCGCACGACCGGGATTCCTGATCCGTCGGCTGCACCAGATCCATGTCGCCCTGTTTGCCGAGGAATGCGGCGTGTTCGGCATAACCCCGGTGCAGTACAGCATCATGTGCGTGGCGCAGGCGCGACCGGGACTGGACCAGAGCGAACTGACACAGGAAGTTGGCGTGGATCGCGCCACACTGGCCAATGTGCTGGCCCGGCTGGAAAAACGCGCGCTGGTACGGCGCGAACGCACCACGCGCGACCGGCGGCTCAAGCGGGTTTACCTGACCGAAACCGGGGCGGGCCTGCTGGAAGAAATGGCCGAGCCCGCCCGCCGGGCGCATGCGCGCACCATTGCCGCGTTGACAGGGGGGGACAGGGATGCCTTCCTCGATGCGCTGACCCGGCTTGTGATCGCCGGCAACGAATATGGCCGTGCGCCCATGCGTATCGGCTGATCCACCGCCCGTCCTGATGCCAGGGAGACCGCGTGCATGACTGTTGTCCTGACCCTGCCCGAAGGCAGCCGCGTCATTCACCGGGAGACCGTTGCGCCGAAAAAGCCGTGGTCGCGCGTGCTGGCTACGGGGCAGTTTCTGAGCATTGTCGATCTGCACGGCCAGCAGGCGGTGGATTTCCTGTGCTTTACGGCGCATGCGCCCCATGCGCGGCTGAATGTTCCCAATACCGTCAAGCTGAACCGATCTCTTTACGTAACAAAGGGAACGGATCTGTATTCCGACCGGGCGGAGAAGATGTTTTCCGTTATCGAGGATACATGCGGTTTTCACGATACGCTGGCCGGGTGCTGCAGTTGCGAGATGGATCGCCTGCGCTATGGCGTGGAAAAAACCGAAAGCTGCCGCACCAATTTCATTTCCGAGCTGTCAAAATGGGGGCTGGGACCATCGGAAATCGTCTCCAACGTCAATTTCTTCATGCGGGTGAAATTCGCCTCCGACGGGGCGCTTGAAATTGCGGAAGGGATCTCCCGCCCCGGTGATTACGTGATCCTGCGCGCGCATATGCCTGTTCTGGCTGTCCTGTCCAACTGCCCGCAGCAGAACAACCCCTGTTCAGGCTTTGCGCCAACCCCGATCGAGGTCATCGTAAGCGAAGCCGTGTGACGTGATGGCCTTGCGGCGGGTCACGCCTTTGCGCTGTATCGCGCGCCTGACAGGCGGCTGACCGCCAGCATGGTGATGATGTTCAGCCCCAGCGCAAGGCTGCCGATATTGATATCGCGTATCCAGGCGGGCAGGGCAGGGAACATCGTGGCCATGGTGGCATGGGTCAGGACAGTAATCATGACAACCGTAACCCCCACGCATATGCCCGCCCCGGCTCCCGCCGTATTGACGATGCGGCGCGCGGGCAGGCTGGCCACGAGTGATGGGAACAGTTGGGTGACAAAGCTGTAGCCCATGATCAGCAGCCCAACGATGCTGATGGAACTGTCCAGCGCGAACCAGACCGCAACCAGTGTTACGACCGGCACCATCATGCGCGCCACGCGTCCCACCCGCGCACGGTCCCGGGGGACGAAAACCATGGCGTAGATATTGTTGGCCACCAGTGTAGCGGTGGCGATCAGCATCATCGAACCGGGCACGATTGCCGTAAGCAGTCCCGCCGCCCCGATCAGCCCGACAAACCATTGCGGAAAGGTCTGGATCGACAGGCGCAGCAGGGCCATGTCGATCTGGCCGCCTGTCAGACCGGGCACCTGCCCGATGGCGGCGAAGCCCACGATCATGGCAAGGATCATGACCAGCGTATAAAGCGGCATCAGCACGGCATTGAGGCGAAAGCTGCGCGCCGCATGCGCCGACAGGGCGGAGCCGAACGTATGCGGCCACATATAGATGCCAAGCCCGGATATGATGATGGTCGAACAGTACCATGACGGGCTGAACCCGCTGGTGGACAGTGTCAGCAGGTCAGGCCGCATCTGTCCGATATGGTCGAACATCGCCCCCATGCCACCGTAATAGTGCCATGGCATGTACAGCCCCAGGAATGCGACAATTCCCAGTACCAGCACATCCTTGACCGTAGCGGTCCATGCCGATCCATGCATGCCGGACACCACGACATATACGCACATGACGCTCGCCCCGATCCATACGGAAAGCGAGGGTGAGAGCAGGCCATAGGACGTGGCCTGCACAATGATGCCTAGCCCTTTGAGCTGGAGTACAAGATAGGGGATCATGGAAACCAGACCCACCACTGCCACCAGCAGCGCCAGCGGTTTGCTGTCGTAACGGACACGAAAGAAATCGGCCTGCGTCAGCAGTCCGTGCCTGCGCCCGATTCGCCATACAGGTGGCAGAAGCCAGTAAGACAGGACGAAACCCAGCGCGGTGTAGGCAACCATGTACAGTGCCGCGACCCCATGCGCGTAGGCATAGCCCCCGCCCCCCAGAAAGGTGAAGGTTGTGAACACCTCCCCTGCCATCAGCACGAACATGAAAACCGGGCCGAAGCTGCGACCACCCACGCTCCACTGTTCAAGGTCCATGCGGATGCCGCGCCGCGCCATAAGGCCCAGCGCAAGCGCGCCCGCAATGGTGCCCATGATGATAAGCAGCGCCACGTTCATGGTGCGTCATCCCCATCGTGGCCGTGGTTGGCGGGATCAAGCAGGTAGATCACCCCCATGCTGACGGAACACATGCACACCGACACCACCGTCCAGAACACGAAGAAGGGCATGCCCAGCACCATGGGCCGGTAACGGTTGGCCAGCACGCTGCCCGCCATGATCATGACCAGAGGCACGGGTGCCACGACCATGCGGATGATCGTGTTCAGCCGGGTACGGCGCGCGGGGGTGTGGGGGGTCGTCGTGCCTGTCAATAGCGTGTTCCATGGTCAGGGTGCGTAAACAGAGCCGGGATTCCGTACGGTATCGTTACGAAAAAAACCATGTCTGTAAAGAATTTGCCTATACTGACTTCAGAAGGCCGTGACGTGCTTGCATTCATACCGTTCGCATGCTGACATTATCGCGTTAACGATATGTCCCTGCACGCCATAGGCCGCGTGATTATGCCCTGCCCCCTGTCTGTGAGAGCGTGAATGGCAAGCCCTACCCCATCCTATATCGAAAACGAAACCATCTATCCCATTCCACCCGATCGCAGGCATGGCACGGCGCGCTACCTTTTCACCTTATGGTTTGGCGCCAACGTCAAGATCCTGACAATCATCACCGGATCGCTGGCGACGACGGCATTCCATCTTGATTTCCGCTCGGCGGCGATGGCGCTGATTGTCGGCAACCTGGTGGGCGCGGTGTTCATGGCGCTGCATGCGGCACAGGGGCCCCGTCTGGGCGTGCCGCAGATGGTCCAGACCCGTGGGCAGTTCGGCACCTATGGCGCGGTGCTGGTCACGGTCATCGTGATCCTGATGTATGCGGGCTATACCGCGTCCAACGTGACCATAGGGGGCCGGTCGGTCCATAGCCAGTTTCCCGTCGTGCCCCAGTCGGCTGCCATCCTGCTGATCGGTACGTCCAGCCTGCTGGTCGCCATATGCGGCTATGACATGATCCATCGCTGCGCGCGTTACCTGTCGATCCTGTCGGCCTTTACGCTGGTGCTGTGCTTTATCTGGATCATCGGTGTGCAGGGCCTGCCTGCCGATTTCATGTCCCGTGGCAGTTTTTCCGTCCATGACTTCCTTGGCGCAATGTCGGTCGCGGCCCTGTGGCAGCTTTCCTACGCGCCCTATGTTTCGGATTATTCGCGTTACCTGCCACGCGATACCGGCGCGGTGCCCGCATTCTGGGGCACGTATGGCGGCGTGGTGACGGGGGCGACATTCCCCATGCTGCTGGGTGCGCTGTTCGGTATCCTGGCCAATGGGGGGGATGTCATCGCAACCCTGTCGCACAGTCTGGGCGGGCTGAGCTGGTTCGCCGTGCTGGTGTTCTCGGTTACGGTGGCGTGCTGCGGGGCGCTGGATATCTACGGTGGCATGCTGGCCGCGATTACGGTGCTGCAGACCTTCCGCGCCGGATGGCGGCCCGGTGCGGGGGCGCGCGTGATCTTCTGCTTCGCGCTGTTTGCGTGCGGGACGGGGGTTGCGCTGAATGCGCAGGCCGACTTCCTTGAAAACTACATGAACTTCCTGTTTCTGCTGCTGTATGTACTGGTGCCGTGGACGGCGATCAATCTGGTCGATTATTACCTGATCCACCGTGGCGAATATGATGTGGCATCCTTCTTTCGCCCTAATGGCGGTATTTACGGGCGATGGAACGGGACGGCCCTGTTCTGCTACGTGGCTGGCACACTGGTGCAGGTACCCTTCATTTCCTCGACGCTGTATACCGGCCCTGCCGCGCGTGCGCTGGGGGGGGCGGACCTGTCGTGGATGGTGGGGCTGATCGTGGTCTGCCCGCTTTATTACGTGATCTGCCGCCTGCGCGCGGGGCGCGTGGCTGCTGGCGTCCGGCAGGTATCATGAACACGCGCGGGACGGCGGATATTACGCCAGAGCACGCGCTGCGTGTCGATCTGGCTGCCGCTTACCGCACTGTCGCACTTGAAGGGGGCGATGACGGCGTGTTCAACCATTTCTCCGCCGCCGTGCCGGGGGCGGAGGGGGAATTCCTGCTCAAGCCCTTCGGCCCGCTGTTTGAGGAGGTGACGGCATCCGGCCTGATCAGGGTCGATCTTGCGGGGCGCATCGTCGCGGGGCAGGGGATGTGGGAGCCAACGGCCTTTCACATCCATGCGCGCATCCACGCCGGGGTGCCCCGGGCACGCTGTGTGATGCATACCCATATGCCCTATGCCACGGCGCTGACCAGCCTTGCGGATATGCGCATCCTGCCCATTACGCAAAGTGCGATGCGCTTTGTCGGGCGTGTGGGCTATCTGGAAGAATATGAAGGGCTGGTTCTGGATGAGGACGCAGCCCTGCGGCTGGTCGCGGCCCATCGCGATCACGACGTGGTGCTGATGGCCAATCATGGGGTATCGGTCATCGGGCGGGATGTCGCCGCCTGTCTGTATGACCTGCATTATCTGGAAATCGCCGCGCGGGACCAGTATCTGGCCCGTACCATGGGCGCACCACTTCGCCCCGTGGCGCCTGATGTCGTGGCCCGCGCGGTCGGGCAGATGGTGACGGAACGTGAAACCTCGGCTGCCGTGCATCTGGCGGCCATGAAGCGGCGGCTGGACCGCCTGTTGCCCGGATACGCGGCGTAGGTCATTTCAGCGCGCCGTTATCGGGGCGGCCGGAAACCCTTTTTTCATATCTGTATGAGACGAGAGGATGGGCGCAAACGATCGCCCACAATCCACGTAACCTCTGGCGGATGGGAACAGGGCAGATGGGAAATATCGGGAATGCCTATTTTGACACCGACAATACGGTTACGGAAAGTGGGTCCTATACGCTTGCCCCCACCTCCGTACTCGGTGTTCTGGGCTCTGCCAGCATGGATGTTGAATCCGGTGATGGCAGTCCGGTTTCGGCAAATGTTTCCCTTGATGGACTGCTCGATACGCCCATAACGGCGCTGAGTACCTACACGGTAACCGCAGGGGACAATACATCCGTTACGGTCACGGCCGGGACGGTGGCGCTGGGCACCAGCGTGATCGTGGATGCGGACGGGGGTGATGTCAGTCTCGCCGGTGGGTTGCTGACCGCGCTGTCGGGTGTGACCATCAACATATCCAATGGCGGCACATTTGATGGTAACGGCGTGATCTCGGCTGCCAGTGGCCTGACCCTCAATTTTCAGGGGGGCGGCGGAACGCTCAATCTTGCCGGGTCCAGTGGCGGTCTCGCCCTGCTTGATGGCGCCAGTATCAATGGGTTCGGCACGGGCGACCGCATCATTGTGGAAAGCGATGGCGCGCCAGCCACCATAACCAGTGTCGATTATGACAGCTTTCTGGGCACGTCGACCGTAACATTTTCCAATGGTGATACCCTGGACCTGAACGGGCAGTATCAGGATACCGATCCGGGGACGGATAATTATCTCGGCACCGTGGCCGATACGGATGGCGCAGGCACGGTGCTGGTCTGTTTCCTGTCCGGTTCAATGGTGCGTACGGCACAGGGCGATGTAGCCATAGAAGAAATTCGCGTGGGCGATGAAATTCTGGTCCATCATGAGGGACGGCAGGTGTTCCGTCCCGTCATATGGACGGGAACCGCCACGGCCAGCGTGAAACCCGGCCCCTATCCCGATGAGGCGGGGTATCCGGTACGCATCGTAAAAGATGCCATCGCCAGCGGTGTTCCCTACAGGGATATGCTTGTCACGCCCGAACACTGCCTGTTCTTTGATGGCCGCTTCCTGCCGGTGCGCATGCTGGTCAATAACCGCAGCATTTATTACGACCGCACCATATCAACCTATACCTATTATCATCTTGAAACGGAAAGCCATTCCATCATTACGGTGGATGGCATGCTGACGGAAAGCTATCTGGATACCGGAAACCGGCATGGCTTCAGGCAGACGGGACCGGTTGTCCGGTTTCCGGGGCAGGAAAAGACATGGGCGCGGGACAGTGCGGCACCACTGGATGTGTCGCAGGATTTCGTCAGGCCGCTTTTTGACATGATCGACGCCCGTGCATGCGCCAGTGACATCCCTGCACGCCATGATGTGCTGGAAACTACGGTGGATGCCGATCTGCATCTGGTAACGGATAGCGGTGCGGTCATCCGTGCGATGCGTGAAGCCAAGGGTTTCACCTTTTTCATGATTCCGCCTGACGTGCAGGAAATTCGGATCATGTCGCGCACCAGCCGACCGTGCGACACAATGGGGCCTTATGTCGATGACCGTCGGCATCTTGGTGTCCTGATCCGTGACATCAGACTGTTTGAGGGCAATGCAGCGCGCGCCCTTACCGCACATCTGGGTCTGGACGCCCTGAATGGATGGCACGATAGCGGCAGCGCGGACCGCCGCTGGACGGACGGGAAGGCGGTTGTGGAACTGGGCAGGCGGCAGCATGCGCTGAAGGCGCTGCTGTGTATCGAAATACTGGCCGCTGGTCCCTATCGTATTGCGGAGACCACGCATGAAGGAAACGGCCTGACACGCCTGAGCGCCTGACAGGGGCATCCCTGTTCTGCTTCGCGGGAACAGGGCCGCGGCACGGTAATGATCATTCCGTTACACAAACGGTGCATGGTATTCCGAACGTTCATGTGGGTCTGAAGTAAATTCCATTGCGGGTGTCCCGTTTCCATCTGAATACTCCATTCAGATATTACGAGGACGCAGCATGTCCCTGCACGCAGACAGACCGATACGGACCCATGAGGGCCTGCCGCTTCTGGGCAACTTCATCAATGGCCAGTTCGAATATACGGACCGGCTGTTCCACGACATAAGCCCCGTCGATGGCACGACCATCGCTTATGTGAACGAGGCCGATGCGCAGCAGGTGGACCGCGCCGTGCAGGCCGCACGGCAGGCGCTGGAAACCGGGCCGTGGGGCCGCAGCACGGTAACACAGCGTGTAGCCGCCCTGCGCGCGGTGGCCAGTGGCATCGAAGCGCGATTTGAGGAATTTGTCGCCGCCGAGATAGCCGATACCGGCAAGGACACGCATCACACCCGCACCATCGACGTGCCGCGCGGGATCGCCAATTTCCGCTTTTTTGCCGACCTGATCGCCACAATGGGCAGCGAAAGCTACCATACCGATACAGCCGATGGCGCGGGCGCGCTCAATTACGTGCGTCGTCGTCCGGTGGGTGTGGTTGGTGTGATCGCGCCATGGAACCTGCCGCTGCTGCTGCTGTCATGGAAACTGGCGCCTGCGCTGGCATGCGGTAATGCCGTTGTGGCCAAACCATCGGAAGAAACACCCTATACCGCTACATTACTGGCGCAGGTCATGGATGACGCGGGCATACCGGCGGGGGTTTTCAACCTGGTGCATGGTTTCGGCGCGGATTCCGCAGGCGCCTTCATAACCCGTCACCCCGGTATCGACGCCATTACCTTTACGGGTGAAAGTTCCACCGGCACCACCATCATGCAGGCGGCGGCACCCGGTGTTAAGCCGGTATCCTTTGAACTGGGCGGCAAGAACGCAGCCATCGTCTTTTCTGATGCGGATGTGGAGGAAGCAGCGGATGGTGTCGCCCGTTCCGCGTTCTCCAATTGCGGGCAGGTCTGTCTGGCGACGGAACGGGTTTATGTGGCGCGCCCCCTTTTCGACCGTTTCGTGCAGGCATTGCGGGTGCGGGCCGAAGCCCTGTCCCCCGCGCGGGCAGACAGCGGCGCAGGGATCGGCCCGCTGATTTCCCATGCGCATCGCAGGAAGGTTCTGGGGTATTACGCCCGTGCCGTAAGTGACGGGGCCTGTGTGGTGACCGGTGGCGACATGCCGTGGTTTGGTGATGCGCGTGATGGCGGGGCCTTTATCGAACCCACCATCTGGACCGGTCTGCCCGATGATGCCGCCTGCGTGCGGGAGGAGATTTTCGGCCCTGTCTGCCACGTCGCCCCCTTCGATACGGAGGCGGAGGTGCTGCAGCGCGTCAACAACTCCCCCTACGGTCTGGCCGCAGCCGTATGGACCAACGACCTGCGCCGCGCGCATCGTGTGGCGGCCCGGATCGATGTGGGGATCGTCTGGGTGAATACATGGTTCCTGCGTGACCTGCGCACGCCATTCGGTGGCGTGAAACTGTCCGGTATCGGACGGGAAGGGGGCATGCGCTCGCTGGATTTCTATTCCGAAACCACAAATATCTGCATCAGGATGTGACACCCATGAACATGCCAGTCCTGACCGGGACGGTGGAACGTGCGTTCCGTCAACTCCAGACCGCTGCGCGTACCGGCGTGGCCTGCGCGCCCGTGCGTGACCTGATCGGCGGGGCTGCTGCCGTCGATACCGCCTATGCCGTGCAGAGTGCGCTGGTCGCGGCCCGTGTGGCGGCGGGGGCACGTATCGTCGGGCGCAAGATCGGCCTGACCGCCCCGGTCGTGCAGCAGCAGTTCGGTATCGACCAGCCCGATTACGGTGTCCTGACCGCCGATATGGAAGTGGCACCCGACGGGGTCATTCCCGTGGGTGCAACCCTGCAGCCCCGGTGCGAGGCCGAAATCGCCTTCGTCCTGTCGCGTGACCTGCCCCATGTCGATCCCGGCATGGCGGAGGTCATTTCCGCCGTGGACTACCTTCTGCCCGCCATCGAGATCGTGGATAGCCGCATCGCCGGATGGGATATCACCGTGGCGGATACCATTGCCGATAACGCGTCGTCCGGCCTGTTCATACTGGGGCAGGACCGACGGTCCCTGCGTGATGTGGACCTGTATGCCTGCGGCATGGTGATGGAATGTCGCGGGGGCGAGGTCTCGACCGGCGCGGGGGCGGCGTGCATGGGGTCCCCGCTTAACGCACTGCGCTGGCTGGCGGCTGAAATGGCCCGGCGCGGCATGCCGTTGCGCGCGGGGGAAGTGGTGCTGTCGGGTGCGCTGGGGCCGATGGTCGCAGCCCGGCCCGGCGACAGTTTTGACGTGCGCATCAATGGTCTGGGCGCAGTCAGCGTTCGCTTTGCGCCAAAGGGGGAACACCATGGCGATTGACGCCACCACCATACGCGCCGTGGCGCGGCGGCTGGATGATGCAGCGCGGCAGGGTCAGGCGATCGAACAGGTAACGGTGCAGATGCCGGAACTGGATCTGGACGATGCCTATGCCATACAGGCGCAGCTTGCCGCCTTGCGCATTGCGCGCGGCGAGCGGATCGCTGGCGTCAAGATGGGCTTCACCAGTCGCGCCAAGATGCGGCAGATGGGCGTGTCCGACCTGATATGGGGGCGGCTGGGGGCCGGTATGGAACTGCCCGATGGCGCGGTATTCGACATGTCCACGGCCATTCATCCCCGTGTGGAAACCGAACTGGCCTTTATCCTGCGCCGGCCGTTATGTGGTCCCGTCAGCACGACGGAAGCGCGTAACGCGATCGAGGCGGTCCTGCCTGCGCTGGAAATCATTGACAGCCGCTATCGGGATTTCCGCTTCAATGTTGTGGACGTGGTGGCGGATAATGCGTCCGCCCGCGGGTTCGTGCTGGGTGAGCCTGCATCGGCGCGGATGGATTTTTCCAACCTTGGCATGGTCCTGCATCTGGACGGGCAGGTGGTGCAGACCGGATCGTCCGCCGCCATTCTTGGCCATCCGCTGCGCGGGCTGATGGAAGCCGCGCGACTGGCGGGCGAACGTGGCGCGCGGCTTGAAGCGGGCGAGATCGTGCTGGCGGGTGCGGCGACGGCAGCGGTGGCGCTAAGGCCAGGCTGTCATGTCTCGGCTACGGTGCAGTCGCTGGGGCGTCTTGGCTTCACAACAACGGGGGAACGGTCATGACGGAAGGTGTGGTCGCGGGGCGCGCGGTGCCGCGCGGGCGTTTTCCCCATCTGCGGCGGGCAGGGGATTTCCTGTTCGTATCGGGTACCAGCTCCCGCCGCCCCGATAACAGTTTTGAAGGCGTGCGCGTGGATGCAATGGGCACGACCGATCTGGACATCCGCGCGCAGACCCGCGCGGTGATCGAAAATATCGACGCGATCCTGCGCTCGGTAGGGGCCGGTCTGGCCGATTGCGTGGATGTCACCACCTTTCTGGTCAATATGAACGATTTTGGCGGCTATAACGCGGTGTATGGCGAATATTTCGGCTTTGACGGGCCGACACGTACCACGGTGGCCGTTCACCAGTTGCCCCATCCGCATCTGCTGATCGAGATGAAGGTAACCGCCTTTTATCCGCAACCCGGTCCGGCGTGAGGGATTTCACATGACACGGCTTTCGGCATTCAGTTTCCGTAAATGGATCGATGACAACCGCCACCTGCTGAAGCCGCCGGTCGGCAACCAGCAGATATGGACCGACACCGGACTGATGGTGACGGTGGTGGGTGGTCCGAACCAGCGGACGGACTTCCATGATGATCCGGTGGATGAGTTCTTCTACCAGCTTGAGGGTGACATGGTGCTCAAGGTGGTGGATCGCGGCCAGCATTACGATGTCCCGATCCGCGAAGGGGAGATTTTCCTGCTGCCGCCGCATGTGCGCCATTCGCCCCAGCGTCCCATGCCGGGATCGGTCGGCCTGGTGATCGAAAACGCCCGTCCCCCAGGCGAGATGGACGGGTTCGAGTGGTACTGCTTTGAATGCGGCGCGCTGGTTCACAGGGTGGAGGTGCGGCTGCACAGCCTCGTGACCGATATTCCCCCGCTTTATGATGCGTTCTACGCCAGCACCGAACAGCGCACCTGTCCGCAATGCGGCGCGCTGCATCCGGGCAGGACAGCACCCGATGGCTGGGTCAGGCTGCCATGATCATTGACCTTCATTCCCACTTCCTGCCTGCCGCATGGCCGGACCTGCAGGCGCGTTTCGGCACGCCCGACTGGCCATGGATGCGTCATGTCGATGATGAACATGCGATGCTCATGCTGGGCACGCGCGATTTCCGCCCGGTCTACGATGCGTGCTGGAACGCGCAGCGGCGCGTGGCGGAAATGGATCGGGACGGTATCGACATTCAGATCATTTCCGCCACACCCATCCTGTTCGCCTATGGTCGGCCAGCGGCGCAGGCCGAATACTGTGCGCGGATATTCAATGACGCGGCGCTGGAAATCTGTTCCCACGCTCCCACGCGGTTGCGTGCGCTGGCGCAGGTGCCGTTGCAGGATACCGACATGGCCTGCCGGGAAGCATCGCGCGCCATGGCCAGCGGGCATGTCGGGGTGCAGATCGGCAACCATGTGGGTGACCGTGGTCTGGATGACGCGGGCATCATGACCTTCCTGCATCACTGCGCGCAGGAAGACATTCCCCTGCTGATCCATCCATGGGACATGATGACCAATGCGCGGATGGGGTCGTACATGCTGCCATGGCTGGTGTCCATGCCGGCGGAAACGCAGCTTTCCATCCTTTCCCTTATCCTGTCGGGCGCGTTCGAGCGTCTGCCGCGTAATCTGCGGCTGTGTTTCGCCCATGGCGGGGGCAGTTTTCCCTACCTGCTGGGGCGTGTTGATAATGCGTGGCGCAACCGGGACATCGTGCGCGTCGACTGTCCCAACCTGCCATCGAGTTATGTGGACCGTTTCCATGTCGATTCCGCCGTGTTCGACCCCGACGCGCTGGAACTTCTGGTTCGCGTGATGGGGGATGAGCGGATCATGCTGGGATCGGACTATCCCTTTCCGCTGGGGGAATGCCCGGTTGGCGGCCTTGTGCGGTCTGCCACGTTCCTCGGTGCGGATGCACGTGCGCGGATACTGGGGGGCAATGCGGCGGCGTTTCTGGGCCTGTCCCGCAACGTGTGAACAGGGCCGGGGGCATTTACGCCATGGGGCCGGGGAAATCCGTTCCTTCGTCCAGCAGCGGACAGGTGGGCACGTCGTCCACCGCGCGGCGCAGTGCGGCGATCATGTACCGGGCGGCAGCGGTGCGGCTGCTGTTCAGTCCGGTGGTGATGCCTATGGGGCTTATGGTTGCACGCAGCAGGATGGGCAGCAGCACCATCCGGCCCGCCTGCGTTTCGATCTGGGCGCTCTGCCACGGCATGACGGCCACATAATCATCCGCCGCCAGCAGGCCGCGATTGGTCAGCAGGGATACGGACTCCACCGCGCCGCGCGGCGGCGGCACGCCTTCGTCGTGAAATGCCTGATCCACCTGCTGGCGCAGTACTGTTCCCGGCGGGGGCAGTATCCAGTCCGCCATCGCCAGATCCGCAAGGTGGAGCGCCCCGCGTCGCGTCAGGGGATGTTCAGGACGGGTGACGATGCAGGCGACATCATGCAGCAGAATTTCATCGGCCAGATGGTCATGTTCGCGCGTATCGGGAATGCGGCCTGCGATCAGGTCGATTTCACCACGCAGCATGGCGGGTACCAGTACGTCATTCGTCCCCTCGATGACGGAAACCGTCAGGCCCGGTCGTTCCCGGCGCAGCAGGGCGATTGCACGGGGCAGCAGCACGGCCGATGCGGACTGCAACGTGCCCACCATCACACGGCCACCCGTGGGATCTGGGCTGGTCACGTCCGCGGCGGCCTGTATGAACATGTCCATCATCACGCGCGCATGCGCCAGCAGGACCTGCCCCTGTGCGGTGGGGGTGGTGCCCGAACTGGTGCGCGCGAACAGGCGGGTGCCGAACAGCATTTCCGTTTCCTGCAATGCTTTCGTCACCGCCGACTGGGTCATGTTCAACTGGCGCGCCGCTGCCGCAAGCGATCCGGTCCCGGCTATGGCCATGACCATGCGCAGGTGGCGAAAGCCCAGACGGGCAATAAGATGATCCGACAGGGCGTTCCCCTTCCGCATGGCCGCGACACGGTATGTTTCGATAATGGGTCGTAACATTTTTCTGCTGCAACGGGTAAGTCATCCCCTTGCGTGGCAGATACGCCGTGATGCATCAGGCCGGGTCCAGCGGTGCATCCTTATCCATGCGCAAGGCGGGGCGCGGCCCTGTCGTATACGTATTCATTATACCTTTGACGAAACGAATGCCGTATGGGAGGCGTGTTGTGACGCACGCGGATGCGGAATCGCGCCCGGTCGTGCCGCCGCCCAGAAAAACATTCCTGTCCATCGTCGCGCATCGCGCGCGTAACCGGAGCCCGTAGTGACCGCATCCGCGTCCAGCCCGCCGCTTGGCGGGGTCAGCAGGACCACTGGTATTTCATCGGTGGCCTACGTCCATCTTCTGATGATCTATGTGATATGGGGCAGCACCTATCTTATGGTGAAAATATGCCTCCACGGGGCGGGGCATATCCTGCCGCTGCATATCCAGTTCGGGCGCGAAGGGTGTGGCGCGCTGATTCTGGCGTCACTGGCCCTGTACCGGCACGGCCTGCCCCAGCGCCTGCGCTGGCCCGATCTGGTGCGTTGTATCGGCACCGGCATGCTCATGTGGGCAGGTGGCAATACGCTGGCGACATCCTGCGCGCCCTATGCCAGTTCTGGCTTTATCGTCATGTCGATGGGGTCGATTCCGTTATGGTGCGCGCTGTTCGACTGCGTGGTGTCACGGACCCGTCCATCCATGCGGGTGGTGGGTGCGCTTCTGGCCGGACTGGGGGGGCTGTTCATGGTGGTCTGGCCCGTCATTTCCGGGCATGGCGGCATTTCAGGGCCACATCCGGTGCTGGTGGTTATGGTATTGCAGCTTTCGGCCATGACGTGGTCGCTGGGTACGGTGTTGCAGCGTCCCCTCGCCGGGCGGCTGGCGCCGGAATGGACGGCGGCGATCCAGATGGCCTGCGCATCATGCCTGCTGGCTTTTGTCCTGTGGGTGCGGGGCGCGCCACTGCCGGATTATCCTGCGCCCGCGCAGATCGGCGCATTCGTCTATCTGGTCATTTTCGGCGGTGTGGTCGCCCCTGCATCCTATGTGGTGGTCCTGCGCACGTTTTCGCCGGAAATTGCGTCCACCTTCGCCTATGTCAACCCGGTGGTGGGGTTGCTGCTGGGGTGGGCCGTTCTGGGTGAACAGCCCGCGCTGCTGTCCATTGCCGGGATTGTGGTGGTGCTTGGCAGCGTTGCGCTGATCATGCGACGGTCGTGAAGGGCGCGCACGATGGTGCCGTTATTGCGCACCGTCGTGCTGGCCATCATCCACAGCAAGGATAATGTCTGCATGCCATCGTCCCGCCCGACCGTAGCTCATGATGTTTCGGTTCCGTTTCAACTTGGGCTAGGCGAGCGTATGAGCTACGCCTGTGGTGATCTGGCCGGTAACGCCATGTTCGGCATTACGGGGTCCTACCTGCTGTATTTCTATGTGAATGTCTGCGGCCTTGCCGCGGGTCAGGTTGCGATCCTGATGCTGGCCGCGCGTGTGGTCGACAGCGTGGCCGATCCGTGCATCGGTTACATGATCGACCGGCGCAGGCTGTTCCGTGGCCGTGTCGGCCCCTACATGAAATGGTTTTCGCTACCATTGGGGCTGGCGCTGCTGCTGTGCTTTATCCGCCTGCCGGTGGGTGCGGGCGGGCGGCTGGCATGGGCGTACGGAACTTACCTGTTGATGGGCATCATGTTTTCGATGGTGAATGTGCCTTACGGCGTGTTGCCCAATGTCATGACGCGCAATGGTCGTGACCGACTTTCCCTGGCCATGTTCCGTATGATGGGGGCGACGGGCGGCACCCTTTTCATGGGGGCGGTCACGCTGCCGCTTGTCCACTGGCTGGGTGGCGGGAATGAACGCATCGGCTATCCGGCGGCGATGGCGGTGATCGGGCTGCTGGGTGGGCTGGTGCTGATGGTGCCTGCCTTTACATGCACGGAACGCTATGTCCTGCAGCCTGCCCATAACCCGCTGCGTGTCATGCTGGCGTCCCTGCTGCACAATCGGGCATGGGTGGTGGTAACGGTCGTGCTCAGCCTGTTTTACATCAACCTTACGGCGTTTTACGGTCTGTCGCTTTATTACGCCACGGCGGTTCTTGGTCGGCCCGCGACGTTTGGCGGGTTGCTGATTTCGGTCATGGGGATTGGCAAGGTGCTGGGTGTGACCTGTTCGGGCTGGCTGGTGCGCCGGATCGGGCAGCGCGCGACGGTGGCGGTGCCCTATGTGCTGTCGGCGCTGTGTCTGGTGGTGTTTGTATGCGCGCCCAATCGACCGGTGCTGCTGGGCGCGGTTTTCGGTCTTGCCTGTTTTTTTGAAGGTATGACGCTGCCGGTATTTTACGCGATGATTGCGGATGCAATCGATCTTGGCGCAGTGCTGACGGGGGTGCGGGCGGCTGGTCTGGCCTATTCCATAAACAGTTTCATGGGCAAGGTCGCGTGGGCTGCGGGCGGTGCGCTGTCGGCGGCCATGCTGGGCTGGGGTGGTTATGTCTCCGGTCTGGCGGTGCAGTCCCCGCAGGCGCGGGCGTTCATCTGCATGGGGTTTGTCGGCGTCCCCATTTTCATTGCCTGCGTGTCGGCTGTTCTGGTGTGGTTCTATCCATCCGAGGATGAGGTCATGGCGATCAGGCTGCGTGCGCATGCCGGCGCATGACCGGGGATGTCGGGCGCCCTTGACGATGGCCCGGCACTCCGATCTTGTTCTGTTTCCGAACTGAAATCCGCTCCATACGCAACCCGTGATGAAGGATAGGTGCGACAGGATGATTGTTGATCCAACAATACCCGTGCAAAGGGCATGGAACACATGGTCCGACCGCCCTGCGGAACTGACCTTCCTGCCGCTGGGCGTAAAGCTTACCCCGATCCTGTATTCCACCAGCCAGCGTAGGGCGACACTCCTGCCGCCCGGTGCGGATATCGTGTTCGGACGGCATGCGGCGGATGGCGCACGGATCGAATTTGAAACGCGCCACGCGGGCACGTATCTGGATTTCCGTTATGACCGGGCTGATCCGTACGCGGTGCGGGGGGAGTGGAATGGCCGCGTGCCGGGGGAATGGGGATTACGGTACTGGGTGACGTTATGCCTGTCGGGTGCGAAGGGGGAGGAAGTTGTCTATCGGGACGGGGCGGCCGTCATCCGTGTGGGCACCCGCCATGTCGCCCTTGTAACGCGTGAGGAGGCGGTGCAGGTCACGGCGCATGATACGGTGGAAGCCGTGGCGGCGGATTACGATACGAACGGCTATTTCCACACCGCCACGCGCGGTACGTGCGGACGTGTTATTGCACTGCGTTTCAACCTGGAAATGATGCGCAGCAATGCGTTTGCCGCAGCCGTGGCCGACTGCCCCGATCTTGCCATACGCAACGCCCGTGCTGCGCTGGCTGCGCCAGCAGGGGATGCCTGCCTGCCGGTCCAGACAGGCATGCACGCAGGCGCGCTGGATGCGGTGCGTGACGTGATGGCATGGAACACGGTTTATGACGGGATCAATCACCGGCCCTATACTTCTGTCAGCCGGATATGGAATCTGGGAAAATTCGCGGTCTGGTTCAACGATCAGACCTATGCTGCGCTGATGACGGGCCTGTTCGATACGGGTATTGCGCGCGAAAACATGGCCGTGGCGATGGCCAGCGCCACCCCGCAGGGCAATTTCGCATGCATCGTCACGTCCAACGATGCATGGGTTGACCGGACACAGGCCCCGAACGGGGCCTTCATGGCATGGATGATGTATCTGCGCACGCGCGATCGTTCGTTGCTGGAACTGGTCTATGGCCCGCTGGTGCGAAACCAGCGATGGTGGCGCACCCATCGTGACCCCGATGGGCGGGGGCTGGTATCGTGCGGAACCTCTGCCGTGGGGGAAGGGCTGTACAAGGGCACCCATTTTGGCGCGCGCAACGAAACGGGCATGGATAATTCCCCTACCCATGATGAAGCGGTGTATGATCCGCACACACGCACGCTGTCGCTGCTGGATGTCGGGCTGAACTGCACGCTGGCGCTGGATGCGGAAATGCTGGCGCTGATCGCGGCTGAACTGGGTCATGATACGGAAGCAGCCGAATTCGCCGCCCTTGCAGCCTCAGGCCGCGCGTTGATCCGTGATGAATTATGGGATGAGACGCGTGGCATTTTCGCCAACCGTCAGCGCGATGGTGGTTTTGTCCGTAGTCTGGGACCGACCAGTTTCTATCCGCTGATCTGCGGTGCGGCGACCCCGGAACAGGCGCACAGCCTGCTGCGGCATCTGGAAGATCCGGCGACGTTCGGCGGTGAATACGTGCTGCCCAATGTCACGCGCGCTGATCCTGCTTTTGCCGATAACGTATACTGGCGGGGGCGTATCTGGCCGAACGTGAATTATTTCGTCTGGCATGGCCTGCGTCGTTACGGTTTTGATGAACAGGCATCCCGCCTTGCGGCGCAGAGCATGGCGCTGTTCAACCAGTCATGGACCACGCGGCGCATATCGGGCGAGAATTACAGCGCCATTGACGGGGAGGCATCGGACCAGCCCGATACCGACCTGTTCCTGTCGTGGGGTGCGATGCTGCCCATGCTTGGTGTGGCGGAGGTCATGGATTTTAACCCGTGGACCGGTTGGGAAATCACCATTACGGGTCAGGATACCGTGCTGGGGCCGGTGCAGTCCCCGCTGGGTGCGCTTACACTGGTGGTGCGTGACGGTGTGATGCGCCTCATGCGTGGTGCGCGCGTTCTGCTATGTTGTGATATGGTGGGACGCATGACGGATATCGTGCTGGATAAGGGGATGTTTTCCTGCCGCCTTGCGCCTGCGCGATCGGGGCGGATTATTCTGGGCCTGCCGTTTGTTGCACCCGAAAAGACGATCGCCGCGCAGGTAAATGGACATGGCGTCACCATAACGGGCGATACGGCAACAGGCAGCCTGATTACACTGGATGATATCGGCGCGGGGGCAACGGTGTCGGTGCATTATACCCCGACCATCGCCGCGGCGATGGCGCCGGGTGCATGATGTCCGGTCTGTTTTCGGCGTAATAAGGCAGCGCTCTTCAACACCGGATATAACAGGGCGGGGATGTTGCCTGTAGAACAGTCTGTACGCAGCACGGTCCGCTACGTTGCCCCCGGTGCATGCGGGCGGGTAAGGATCGGTTCGTAAGATCGGCCGCAGGTATGGCCTCATGCCATCCCCTTGCCAAGGCAGGGAAACAGACCCATGGTAAGACTTGAGCGTATGGTCGTGTCTGGTGCGCCTGCATGTGTCCGGACCAGTAGGGAACGTATATGATACCGCCGGTGCGTTACACCCTTCGGCAACTGCGCTATTTTGTCGCCACCGCCAATACCGGCTCCATCGCGGCGGCGGCGCGGCAGATCCATATTTCCCAACCTTCCATCTCGGCCGCTATTGCCAGTCTTGAGGCCAGCTTTGGCATACAGCTTTTTTTGCGTAACCATGCCAGCGGCCTGTCCCTGACACCGGAAGGGGAGGCGTTCCTTCAGAAAGCCTGTTCCTTCCTGCAGCAGGCGCATGACCTTGAAGCCGCCATGTCCGGCCTGTCCGGCAAGGTGACGGGCGAAGTCCATATTGGCTGCATGTCCACGCTTTACCCGTTTGTCGGTCCATTGCTGCATAGGGTGTTCCAGACCTGTTACCCGCAGGCGCATCTGCGCATCATGACGGGGCACCACCGGGATCTGACAGAAAAGCTGCGGCGCGGCGATATATGCGCGATGATATGCTACGACCTGCAACTTGATCCCGATGTCGATTTCTATCCCTGCGCTGCCTTGCCGCCCTTCGTTTTGGTGGGGGAGACGCATCCGCTGCGGTTGCGGGAAACGGTGGCGTTGCGGGAAGTCATGGACCAGAAGTTCATTCTGCTGAACCTGCCGGTATCACGGGATTATTTCGTCTCGATTTTTGCGCGCAGCCATATCGAACTGCGCAATTTTGAATGTGTTGACTGCATGGACACGGTCAGAAGTCTGGTGGCCCACGGGCATGGGTTCAGCCTGCTGAATGTCAGGCCGCGCAACAGGGCCTCTCTCGACGGGTCGCCCCTTTATTATCTGCGCCTTTCCGATGATGTTCCGGTGTTGCAGTACGGACTGGCGTCAATTGATAATGGCTGGAACAATCCCCGCCTGACCCTGCTGCGCGAAATCTGCGATACCTACCTTGTCGGCAATGAAATGCCCGGCACCGAACCGTAACGGGGCCATGCGGATGAACCTCTCCCGCATGGTCCATTCAGGGATTATGCCATTTCCGTTGTCATGGCCTGAAAGCGGGCGGTTTCCATGTCGCACGCATAGGCATCGACCATGGGGTAGGGGCTGGATGCCAGTTCGTTGACCGAATGGATGATGAAATCTGCTTTGTGGTCATCGGTCAGGGCGCAGAAATTCAGGCGCGTCCAGCCGGGTTTGCGTATTTCGTTTCCGTTCAGGATGTTCTGGCGCAGTTCTTCCGACATGGGCTGGTCGATGCCCAGTAGATCATGCGCGTATGGACCCGCGCAGGCGCATCCGCCACGGGCCTGAATGCCGTACAGATCCGACAGCATGCGGGTGAACAGTTGCTGATGGATCAGGCCACCCTGACGGGTATCGTGCACCTGTATTGAAAAGATCGGCAGGCAGCGGCTGGCGGCAGGGTTGCCCAGTATGGTGATATGCGGATTGTGCTGCCACGCCTGCAGGGCGCGTTTGTGCAGTGTTGCATGTCGCGTATCAAGCCAGTTCTGCCCCATCGCTTCCTTGACAAGAAAGGCCAGCCCGGCGCGGACATCGCCGATGACGTTGGGCGTGCCGGCTTCTTCCCGACTGGTCAGGCTTTCGGCATAATCATGTCCCCAGGGGGAGACAAACCTTACGGTTCCCCCACCAGGAAAAACCGGCCGCGTACGCCTGACTGTGGCATCACGCACGATCATGATGCCCGATGCCGCAGGCCCACCCACGAATTTATGGGGTGAAATTACCACGGCATCCTTCTCACAGGCGGTACCGGCCTTCATGTCGATGGGAAGATACGGGCCACCACCTGCGTAATCCCACACGGACAGGGCACCATGTGTCCTGAGCATCCTTGTGACCGCATCGACATCCGTGATGATCCCGGTCACGTTTGATGCCGCCGAAAAGGCGCCGATCCGCAAGGCAGCGGGATCTGTCGCTGCAAGCGCCCGTTCGAGATGGTCCAGATCGGGACCACCCTCCGGCGCTTCGTCAATCACCATGATATCCGCACCACTTTCCCGCCATGGCAGGATGTTGGAATGGTGTTCATACGGCCCGAGAAAGACGACCGGACGTGGTCCCATCCCCACGGCATCGGATACCCCGAACAGGTGAACCAGCCGGTTCAGACCCGCAGTTGCTCCCGAACCGCAGAACACGGTGGAAAACCCGGTTTCCGCCCCGCATATCCGTGCAATATGCGCCCGTGCCGCCTGACGCATGCGGGTCATGTAGCGCCCACAGAACGAGGCCTCGGTATGGGAATTCGCGTAATAGGGCAGCACGCGATGGGTTACGAAATCCTCGACCTGTCGCAACGCACGGCCTGATGCCACGTAATCGGCATAGACAAGGGGTTTTGTGCCAAACGGCCCCGGAACGGGTGCGCCTTCACCAATCAGGCCCGCCCGCAACCCCTCCACCCCAGCGGCCCGCAGACCGGCCATGAATTCTGATATCGACATGTCATCCACTTGCATCGCACGACCCACCGCCTTCATTGCGGGATGATGTTAATGGGGTTCCGTAGGGATTTTTTCCCTATTTCATGGTTGTTTTTGCTGAATATGTGGTCATACGATCGCTTATGAGCAGAAAACCTGATGAATTTGATCGCTCCATCCTGCGGGCCCTGCAAAAGAACGCGGGCCTGTCGCAGCGCGAACTGGCGGACATTGTTGGCCTGTCCCAGAATGCGTGCTGGCGGCGGCTGAATGCGTTGCGGGCAAGCGGTCTGGTTGGCAACCAGACGCTACGGCTTGATCCGGCAAGGCTGGGGCTTGGCCTGACCGTTTTTGTCATGGTGCGGACCCGCAATCATTCGCGCGAATGGCTGGAGCGGTTTCACAAGGCCGTGACAGCCATTCCCAATGTCATCGATTTCTACCGTATCGCGGGCGATTACGATTACATGCTCAAGATCATCACGCAGGATATGGAATCGTTCGATACGATCTATCGTACCCTTATCAGCCGCGTGGATCTGGATACGGTCACATCCTATATGGCGATGGAGGCCATATCCGCGAACCGTGACCTGCCGGTCTGAAGGCGGTTGCGGTGCGGGATGTTGCCCTGCCGATCCAGCGGAGGGGTTTTTCCGCTGACTGGCAGGATACATAGGGATGAACCGGCTTTGTAATGAACTGCGTTTCCTTTGTTCGTTACGACCTGATATCGTAATATGGTGATCGTGCAGGACTGTCGGGGGATGAAGGAACCTTCAGGCAGGAAAGGCGTTTTGGCCGGATGATATCTTCTGCGCGTGGGGAAACGCCGGGAACTGACCATGAAACAGGTGGCGTGGCGGGTTCTGTTGCGAATCTGTAACGTGGTAATTTCCCAAAGGTTGCAGGTCCCGTTTATTATTCCTGAATCGAAATTACGCATGCGGGTGAGCGACCAGGTGTATCTGCTGCGCCACATCACGATTCGTATACGTGATACGAATTTCCGATATGCAAAAAGATTTGTTCCTCCACCATTTCGTTAAAAAAATGATTTTGTGCATGGGTGTGCCCTGATGGGAAAGGGGAGAATTTGCCCCGGTTTTCAGCCGTATTGTGGATTATTCCATCTATTATTAAATACTTATCCGATGCGTCCATTTTCCTCCTGTTGCGTTTGCGGCAGAAGGGGCATGTGAATTTCGACACGGAACAGTCCGAATTTCCATGATGATCATTCCTTCTGGCGCGCCACATCATGTGACCTGTTTGCCACATCGGTTTTTCGATTCCTTATATCGATATCGAAACCGGTTGATATCGACATCGAAACTGGTGGAACATATTTCCACGGGCGGGTTGAAAAATTCATCAATGTTGCTCTCGACTGACTTAATTTTGAACGAAACGCCAATGTGTGGCCCTGCGCGGGGCCGTTTACAGGTGCTGCGGAGGCTTCATGAACAAACGACGCTCATTATGGAACGTCCTGCTTCTGACTACAGTGATCGCTGGCGTAACGGATGAAGGCGCGCGCGCCGCTTCGACGTTACCGCAGACGACGGCAGCGGGTGGCAACACCACCCATTCCGGTGCGGCCCATGTTTCCACCACGGGAACGCCTGTCCGGCATACGACGCGCAACACGGCTGTTGTCTCCCACAGCAACCCTGAGCAGCTCAGTGTTCATGCCAGTCATCTGCGTCCGCATGGAACGGTCGTATCCATGGGACAGGCCATGTTCCAGCAGCAGGCGCCGGGCACCAACCCGATGAAGGCCCTGTCGACCATGCCGGGCATCATGTTCAATTCGGATGATCCGCAGGGAACGAACACCTGGTCGCAGCAGCTGTACATGCATGGTTTCCAGCAGCAGGAAATCGGCATGACGTTGGATGGCATGCCGCTGGGTGAAATGACCTATCGTAACTATAACGGTCCGCCTTCGCCCACACTGGCCGTATCTTCGGAAAACGTGGACCGTATTGATGTTTCTCAGTCCGCGGGCGCTGAAGATATCGCCGCCACCAACAACCTCGGCGGTTCACTGGCCTATGTGTCAAGCGACCCGAAGGACAAGATGGGTGGCAAGGTCACGCAGGGTTTCGGCAGCTATGACAACTACCATACCTTCGTGCGCTTCGACAGCGGCAAGCTGAACAGCTCCGGCACCAAGTTCTTCGCGTCCTACATGCGTCAGGACGCGCAGGTATGGCGTGGGTATGGTGAGCAGTTCTACCAGCAGGTCAACGCCAAGCTGGTCCAGCCGATCGGGAACGACAGCAAGCTCGTCGCCTTCTTCGACTGGGGTGACCTGCACCAGTTCACGCCGCAGGATGAATCGCCGCAGATGCAGCAGCAGTTGGGTTACTATAACTCCAACTACTACAATGGTGGTACGAGCGGCTTCATTGCGGCAAGCAATGCCGCGAATGGCAACTATCCGTCAAACCTTGCGAACAGCAGCATTTCCGACAAGGGTGACGCGGCCTATTACGACGGCGCGACGAACAACAGCGACATCATGGGCTACATCAAGGCCGATCTGGCGCTGACCAAGCATGTCCGCTGGATCACGACGGCCTATGGTCAGGGTGAAAGCAACCAGACCACCTGGGGCCTGCCGATCGGCAATAATGGCAATGGCTACGATCCGTCCTACTATACCCACCTGAACCAGACCTATGGCTATACTTCCGCCCTGGGTGAAATCGTCAAGCAGCCGTCGATCGAGCGCTTCGGCATCACATCGAAGGTTCAGTACGATGTGGCGCACAACCACATTTCCGGTGGTGTCTGGTACGAAAACAACGCGTATTCATCATCCATGTGGATGTATGGTCAGCCGACGGTTCTGGCCAATGGCCAGCTTTCCGGTTCGATCAATCAGCCGCTGAACCACTTCAAGAACCCGGTTGAGGAACTGTTCAACCAGAACTACAACACGAACACCTTCACCGCGTTCGTGATGGATACCTACAACCCGCTGCCCAACCTTGCCCTGCATTTCGGCATGAAGGCGCTGCTGAACACGACCCGCGTGGGCGATGGCTACCTGAACCAGTACTATTACGGCAATGTTGGTGGCATCACGTCCGGCGTCAGCCAGACGATCGCACGTCCCTTCCTGCCGCATGTCAGCGTGGACTGGCACTTCCTGCATAACCATGAACTGTTCTTCGACATTTCCGAAAACGTTCATACCTATGCGGAATCGGGCTACAAGCTGTCGAATTCCCCGTTCGCCGTTACTCAGGGTTCGTACAACACGAACATCAACAGCGTTCACCCGGAATATGACTGGACGTTCGCCATCGGCTACCGCTTCACGCATCGCCTGCTTGATGCATCGGTCTATGCCTATCGCACCAACTTCCATAACCGTCTGCAGGCCGTCAGCGTTGCGGGCCAGTCCGTCCAGAACGCCAGTGGCTATGCGGTCATCAATACCGGCAGCGTGACCATGAACGGTGTCGATGCCGCCATTACGCTGCATCCGTTCACCCGTGGAATGCTCCGCAGCCTGTCGCTGACCAACAGCGTCAGCTACAACCACGCGGTCTATGACGACAACTTCAACTCGTCGGGAACAGGTCCGTCCACGGCAGGCAAGCGCGTCGTCAACTATCCGCGCTTCATGTATAAGGGCCGTCTGTCCTATTCCTACAAGAACGCCCTGTTCTACATGGATGGCAGCTACACCGGGAAGCGTAGCTATGACTATACCGGTGACTACAACATTCCCGGCTACTGGATGTCGGATCTGGGCATGCAGTACCGCATGGGCAACATGGGCCGTTACAACAAGCACATGGACTTCATGAAGGATGTGACCTTCGCCTTCAACATCCAGAACCTTGCGAACACCCACTGGATCTCCACCATGGGCGAAAACGGTAACGCCATGACGGGTGGTTATACCAACCAGTCCATGCTGTTCGGTGCGCCGCGCATGTTCTTTGGTTCGGTTTCCGTCGACTTCTGATCCATCGTAAAACCTGCCTCACATCCATGACGTGAGGCAGGACTGGACAGCATAAAAGCCTGAACAGGGGCACACCGGTCCGTATGGACCTGGTGTGCCCTTTTTTATTACTGGATGAGTTCCATGCGCATCGGACAGTTCTGTCTACGGGGCAGGGTTGTTAAGGGAAGCGATCCAGAATCTGACGGTAATATTTAGGATCTATTTAAGAACCGGTCGGTGCGTATGGCGTCCCTACGCCTCACTGTTCTGGCAGAGTTGTTATCTGCGGCAGTAGTCGGGAAGCAGTGCTGTCCACTTAAATACCGTGCCGCATAAACTTTTGTGAGGATGTAAGTTACCGGACATGCAGCCCCAACTGTTCAGAGGCTGTTTGAAAGGTCCGTCTGGAAACATTCAGAAATTATAAAGAAGTTTTTGGTGGAGCTTTTTCAAAAAGCTTCGGAAGACGTCGTCTTTATTGGAAAAAGGCGACGTCCAGAAACTTTTCCTGTCCAGCCCGATGATGTCAGCCCCGCATCAATATCGTGCGGGTGTCCTGTTTCATGAACGGTTACCGGAAAACAATGGCCTTATGGGGTAGCCAGCCAACCGATACCCTGTCGCCCGTCTGGGGTGGGTGTTCGGTGCCATCAATGTAAACACGCATTGTCAGGGTGTAATCGCCGGGAATTTCTATTTCGTAATTCATGACATTGCCAAGGAAATACGAACTCCTGACCTGTCCATCAAACGAACAGGCACAGTCTCCGGCCTTACGAAAGGTCAGATCCTCCGGCCGCATCATAAGCAGCGGATGGTCTACATCCCCACTGTCGCAGATACGGACATTTTCAACACATGCCCCACCGGGCAGCCTGATCGTGCCTGCTGCCGCATCCATGATCTCGACAGGCATGAAATTGGAATTGCCAAGGAACTGCCCCGCAAACCTGCTACGCGGGGATGTATACAGATCGGTGCAGGTGCCGATCTGTTCCACCCTGCCGGTATTGAACAGGATGATGCGGTCCGACAGGCGCAGGGCTTCTTCCTGATCGTGGGTGACATACAGGATCGTGACACCCGTGCGTTCATGCACGCGTTTGATCTCGCCCTGTATTTCCTCGCGCAGTTTCTTGTCCAGCGCCGAAAGGGGTTCATCCATCAGCAGGATTTCAGGCTCATAGACCATGGCGCGGGCAATGGCCACGCGCTGCTGCTGCCCGCCCGACATCTGCGCGGGGTAACGCCCGGCAAGCTGCTCCATCCTGACCAGCCGCAGCATTTCGTTCGTGCGGGCTTCAATTTCATCGCGGGGGCGTTTGCGCACAACCAGTGGAAAGGCAATGTTCTCGCGCACGGTCATGTTGGGAAAGAGCGTGTATTTCTGGAACACCATGCCAATATTGCGGTGGTTGGACGGCACATCCAGAATGGTGCGTCCATTGACCAGCACGTCGCCGCCGGTCGGCTCCATAAGGCCCGCGATCACATACAGGGTCGTGCTTTTTCCTGACCCGGACGGGCCGAGGAATGTCACGAACTCCCCCTTACGGATATCAAGCGAGACATTCTGGACGGCGACATTCCCGTGATATGATTTATGGAGATTGCGAATGCTGAGAAAGGCCGTCATTTTTTCTCACTTTTCATGAAATTGGCGCCGAATATGAACAGGCCGCTCAGTACAATCAGCACGGTCGATACGGCGGCGATGACGGGCGAGAGATCCTGCTGCAGATTGCCCCATATGCGGACCGGCACGGTCTGAAGTGACGGGCTGGCCATGAAAATGGCCACCACGACTTCATCCCATGATGCAAGGAAGGAAAAGATCGCAGCCGAAAACAGCGCCGGACGCAGGCTGGGCAGCGTAATACGCATGATCGCGTAGGTACGGGACGAACCACACAGCACGGCGGCGTTTTCAATCGCCGGGTCGATATGTGCAAGCCCGTTCAGGATGGCCCCGACCGAAAAAGGCAGGGCGAGGATCAGGTGAGCAATTACGAACCCGCAGAATGTGCCGTTAAGATGGATACGCAGAAAGAACGCATAGAGCGCGATTGCCGTCACCACCACCGGCAGGATCATGGGCATGAGGAACGCCGTCTCACACGCCGGCCGCCACGCCGTTCTGGTGCGCGATATGCCAATGGCCGTTATCAGGCCCAGAAGGACGGACAGCACGGTGACGGTAAGACCGACCTCCAGGCTGACCATGAAGGAACCCAGCCAGTCCGGGTCCGTAAACAGTTCGCGGTACCACCGTAGCGTCCAGTGCGGGGGCGGAAAGACCAGCCATGGTGATGAGTCGAATGACAGCATCACGATCAGCACCAGCGGACAGACAAGAAAAGCGGTTACAAGGGCGGCAATGATGCCCAGCGCGATCCGCCATGGGCCAAGGTTTTCGAAGGAAAGCAGCATGGCTGTCTTGGCCTCTGGCTATGGGGTCGTGTGGGGCTGGCGGTTAAGCCGCCGCTGCACGCCGTACAGGAACAGCGTCATGACCAGCAGGACAAGGGCAGCCGCCCCCGCAAGCCCCCAGTCCAGAACCGACTGCACAAGCTGCGCGATCAGTTCGGCCAGAACCATGCGTGATTCACTGCCCAGCAGGGAAGGGGTTACGTAATACCCAAGCGACATCACGAATACCGACACACCCGCGCTGCCCAGTGTGGTGGCGATTGCGGGCAGGAAGATGCGCCGGAAACTGGTCATCCGCGATGCGCCACATAATGTGGCGGCCTGAAACAGGGCGGGTTCCAGCATGGCGATCCGATTGCGCAGGGGAAAGACCACGAAGGGCAGCATGATATACGTCATGCCTACGGTCACGGCGAACAGACTGTTCATAAGGGGCAGTGGTTCGGCAATCAGGTGCAGGGCCAGAAGGGTCTGGTTGATGGGGCCGGTATCCTGCAGCAGCACAACCCATGCGTAGGTCCGTGCCAGCAGGTTCGTCCACATCGACAGGATCAGCACTAGCTGCACCGGCTGGCTCCACCGCCGGGGGGCTATGGCCAGAAACCATGCGACCGGCAGACCCAGGGCAAGGGAGACCGCTGTGACCAGCGTGGCCAGCAGGAACGTATTGGCAAAAATACGTCGGTATGCGGACGTGAAAAACAGCGTGCGGTAATGCTCCAGCCCCAGCGATGGCACAGTAAAACTGAGCATCAGCGTAAGGCATAGCGGAATGACAAAGAACACGGCCAGAAAGATGAGGCCGGGCAGAAGCAGGCCATAGCTTTCCAGCCATGGCCCACGGGCCACACGCAGGCGTCTGGTCGGGAAAATGCTCATGCCCTGCCTATTCCGCCTGCCATGCGTACCAGCGGCGGGCAATTTCATCATGATGGGCAGCCCAGTACGCGATATCGGGGTCTATGTGACTGTCCGCATGGGCCTGCGGGGCGGCCATCCGGTCTTCCGGCGTCATCAGTGCCAGACTGGCCAGATTGATCGGTGCATAGCCCGTCATATGGGCAAAGGCAGCCTGTGGCGCGGCCGAGATGGCATAGCCGATCAGTTGCCGCGCCACATCGGCATGGCGCGCGCCACGGGGGATGACCAGCATGTCGGCCACGGTAATATTCTGCTCCCATGAAATGCCGACATCCACGCCCCCTTCCTGCAGGGCGCGCAGGCGGCCATTCCAGAACATGCCTGCGGTGACAGAACCCGCTGCCATCATCTGCTGGGACTGGGCACCCGAACTCCACCACCGGATGGCGGACTTGATGGTGTCCAGCTTGCGGAAGGCGCGGTCCAGATCCAGCGGATAAAGCTGATCCGGCGGCACGCCATCGGCCAGCAATGCGATTTCAAGCACGCCGGGGGAGGGGAATTTGTACAACGCCCGCTTGCCCGGAAAATGCGCGATATCGAAGAACTCACGCCAGTTGGCCGGATGCGGTCCTTGCGGGTTCGCATACCCCAGCACGAACGAGAAATAGAAACTGCCCACACTGTAGGGACTGACAAAACGCGGATCGATCTGCGTCAGGTCGGATGCGGGCAGGCCCAGTGGTTCAAGCAGCCCGTCGCGCGCGGCCTTGGCGGCGAAATCGGCTTCCACATCCACGACATCCCACGCCACATTGCCGCTTTCGACCATGGCCTGGAACTTGCCGTAATTGGTCGGACCGTCCTTGAGAACGGGAATACCCGTTTTTTTTGTAAACGGTTCCAGCCAGTTCCGTGCCTGCATGGCTTCGGTCGATCCCCCCCAACTGGTAAAAACGGGGGCATCGACCGCATAGGCCGCCGCAGGAAGCACGGCAGGCAGCGCCATCATCATGGCCAGTGTCAGTACGATCCGTCGCATGCGTCAGGCCACGTACGTTATTGCAGGGGCGAGAAGGATGCCGGAAGGACGATCTTGCTCTCCATCGTGTCGATATGCTGCTGGATACGGGGCATGAAGGCCAGCCATGCCGGGTCCTGCAACAGTCGGGCGCGCCGCGCCGTACGGTCGTTGAGGTCCTGATAGGCCCAGATATGCACGATCTGGTTCAGCGGCCCGATATCGGAAAAGAAATAGCCGATCAGGGTGCCCAGATGCGGCTGCTGTATGGCGATGCCTTCCTCGGCCACGGCCTTGAGATAGGGGGCAACACCACCCGCCCGCAGGGTGTAGGTTCTGATTTCGTAAATCATGGCGGTCACCTCATTACAAACGGGTCGGAGATGGGGGTATCGCTGGTGCGTATCCACACCGATTTGGTGCGGGTATAGTCCAGCATGGCTTCCATCCCGCCTTCACGCCCCAGCCCGCTCAGGCCGTAGCCGCCAAAGGGCATCATGGGCGAAACCATGCGATAGGTGTTGACCCATACGATCCCCGCGCGCAGCGCCGCCGTCATGCGCTTGGCGCGGGCAAGATCGCGGGTGAAAACACCGCAGGCCAGTCCGTAGGGCGTATCATTGGCCTGTGCCACGGCATCCGCTTCATCATCGAAGGCGATGACGCTGAGTACGGGGCCAAAGAATTCTTCCCGCAGGCACGGCGTATCGCCGTTTTCGCACAACAGGATCGTGGGGCGGAAATAATAGCCTTCCCCATGGTGCCCGGGTGGTGCGCCACCGGTTACAAGCCGGGCGCCTGCGGCAACGCTGCGCGTGATCAGGTCCTGGATATGGGTGACCTGACGTTCGGTGGCGAGGGGACCCATTTCGGTCGCCATGTCATCAGGCGTGCCGATATGGATGCGTTCGGCGCGTTCCTTCAGCCGTGCCAGGAGGGCAGGCAGGATGGCGCGGTGCGCGATCAGGCGCGAACCGGCAACGCAGCTCTGGCCACTGGCGGCAAAAATACCCGATATGATGGCATTGACCGTGCTGTCCAGATCCGCATCGGGAAAAACCACCACAGGGGACTTCCCACCCAGTTCAAGCGTCAGGTAAGCAAGGTTTTCGGCACTGTTGCGCACCACATGGCGCGCCGTTTCCGGGCCACCGGTAAAGGCGATGCGTGATACCAGCGGGTGGCTGGTCAGCACGCGCCCGCAGTCATCGCCAAAGCCGGTCAGGATCGAAATCACGCCGGGGGGAAAGCCAGCTTTGTCCACCAGCCGGGCAAAGGCCAGAAGCGGGGCCGGACCATCTTCCGATGCCTTGAGCACGACCGTACAGCCCGCCGCCAGCGCCGGGGCGATCTTTACCGCCGAAAGGAAAAGCTGCGAATTCCATGGCACGACGGCGGCGACGACCCCGATGGGCTCGCGGCGCAGATAGGCTTCCGTATCCGCCTTGTCGATATCGATGTAACGCCCTTCGACCTTGTCGGCCAGACCGCCGTAATAACGGTAATACTCCGCCACATAGGCAATCTGCGCGCGCGTTTCGCGGATGATCTTGCCGGTGTCGCGCGTTTCCAGTTCCGCCAGATGTGGTGCTTCGGCTTCGATCAGGTCCGCAAGGCGGAACAGCAGCCTGCCACGCTGGCTGGCGGTCAGGCCAGACCACTGCGGCGCGCGAAAGGCCCGGTCGGCCGCGCGGACCGCACGGTCCACATCCGCTTCACGCGCACGCGGCATGCGCGCCCATGGCTGGCGGGTCGCGGGGTTGATGCTGTCGAACGTGGCTGACGCATCTTCAAAACGGCCGTCGATATAATGCTGGAAAGTCTGCACGCCTGCGATCCTGTCATCGATGCGTTACGAAAAAGCGGGCATCACATCCCTGATGAACCGCTCGAGCGATGCCTTCTTGCGTTCAAAGGGCATCAGGCTGTCGATCCAGAAACTGTACTGGTCGTAGCCCATGGCTTCGTAATTCTTCAGCCGCGCAATCACTTCATCGGGCTGCCCGATGACAAGGTTGCGGTGAACGGTTTCGGGCGCATACATCGTCATTTCCGCCATTTCGGCGTCGCTGAGTTCCTGTATCAGGCCATTTTCAATCGGGCGCTGGTTCTTGAACCATGCGCCGAAGTAACAGTAGAAGCGGCTCAGTTCATGGTCTGCCTGCGTGGTATCGGCCTCATCGGCGGCGACGTAGGTGTGCATGAGCAGCATCACCTGCGGGCGCGGCACATCGGGATGCTGCGCGCAGCCTGCGTTGAAGCGGTCCATCAGGCTCTGCACTTCCTCATCGCCCGATGCAAGCGGCGTGACCTGCACGTTGCAGCCGTGTTCCACCGCAAAGGCGTGGGAGTTCGGGTCGCGCGCGGCAAGCCACAGCGGGATTTCACTGCCTATCGGCTTTGGTACGGATGTGGTCTTGGGAAATTGCCAGAACGTGCCTTCATGCGCGTAATCGCCCGCCCACAGCTTTTTCAGCACGGGCACCATCTCACGCATGCGCTGGCCTGCCGTCCAGGCATCCAGCCCCGGCATCATGCGTTCGTATTCAAAGGCGTAGGCACCGCGCGCCACGCCCAGATCCAGCCGCCCACCGGTTGCGATATCGGTCAGCGCCGCTTCCCCCGCCAGACGGATCGGGTGCCAGAAGGGCGCGATCACCGTGCCCGTTCCCAGCCGGATGCGCGATGTCTTGCTGGCAAGGTAGGCGATATTGATCAGCGGATTGGGGGCGATGGTGAATTCCATGCCGTGATGTTCACCAATCCAGGCGGTTTCCATGCCGCCTTCTTCAGCGATCCGGACGAGCTGCTCCAGTTCATCGAAAAGCTCGGCATGGGTCTGGTCGGCGCGATAGCGTTCCATATGAACGAACAGCGAAAACTTCATTGATACATACTCCCGACGGCTGCAATCAGGCAGTGCTGGTTCAGCCAGGCTGGAAAAAATCGGCAATGGCCCGGTTGCTCGTGTCCGGGTGGACGTAGCTCATCATGTGGCGCTCGCCGGGCAGGATCACGGCCTGCCCGTGTGGGGCGGCCTGCGCCATGGCCTGCGACATGGCGGGCGTGGAATTGGGGTCCAGTTCCCCCGTCAGGAACAGGGCTGGCTGCGCCAGTTGCCCAAGACGGCCCACATGGGCGCTATCGGACCGGGCGAACAGGCGGTAAGTGCGGGCATATCCTTCGGGCTGGATGGCCCGAAGGGCGTGATCGAGGGCTGCCCGTTTCGCGGCTGCGTCCGGTGCGGGTTCGGGGCCGAACCAGCGGTCCAGCGTCGGTCCCCAGTCCTGTTCGCCCGTCTGTGGCTTCAGGGCTGCGGCCCGCGCGGCGATGGCGGCTTTCTGTTCGACCGTGCGGTCATATACGCCATTCATGGCGATGAGCCGCTTTACCCGCTCCGGTGCGCGCAGGCCCGCCTCGATCGTGATCAGCGCGCCCATGGAATGCCCGACAAGACAGACGGATGGTACGTTCAGATGATCCATGAGGCGCGTGAACTGGTTGCTGTAATCCGCCAGCGTGGGCTGCTCCGGCGGCAGGGCGCTGAGACCGTGCCCCAGCATGTCGTAGGCGATGCAGCGGTATCGGGGCGCGAAAAAATCAATCTGCGGCGCCCAGAAGTCCAGACTCATGCCCACGCCATGCACGAATACGATCGTGCCCTGCGTGGCCTGACCCGTGGCGGGTCCGGCAATGCGGTAGCGCGTGCCCTCGTGGTGGCGGATTTCGTCAGCCATGCGTGCTGCCAAGCTCGGCCAGATCCTGATACCGGTCACCGATGCGGTGATGGGGGCGACCGCCGATGGAGGCACCCAGAACCACCACGATTTCGTCATGCGCCGGGGCATCGTTGATGGAGAACTGGATGGTCAGGTAATGCGAGCGTCGGCCCGCGTCATTCTTGTCCATAAGCGGCACGGCAATCGGGGCATCGGGGCCGCCACGCGTATTGGTGAAGGCAAGATAGGACTGCGCGTTCACCGCACGCCGGTAATGGTTGCCAAAGCGCAGGGTATGGATCAGCGCGGAAGCGTGTTCGACTTCCCCGTCCGTGCCGACCACGGCAGCCTTGCCGTAGGCTTCGATCCGGTCGCCGCCACCGGTCATTTCCAGCATGCGCGCGGTCATGAGTTCACCCAGTGATGGGGCGATGGCATGGATTTCCGGTTTCAGGTCTTCGACGAAGCCACGTCCCGCCCACGGGTTTTTCAGGACTGCCGCCACGGTGAAAAGCTGTAGCGGAACAGGTGCCTCACGCCCCCCTTCGATCAGGGTTTCTTCTTTGTAGGACACGATTTTTCTGAGTGATAGCACCTGGGCGTTCCTCCCGATAGTTGTCTTAAGGGAAAGTTTATTTCCTGAGATTAATATAATGAAGACGGGAATAGGAAATTATTTTTTTGTCACCGAAACATTTTCCGGCCGTTCAGGCCGCGCCGGTCTGTTCCGCCCCGACCATGCCGATCGGGTGGTAGCCACGGCGGAAATAGATCAGCCCCGCGCCATCCGTCCCGATTTCGATATTGCGCACCACGCAGAACAGGACACTGTGCGTTCCCACGGTGGAAACGTTTTCAATCGTGCAGTCAAAGGAGACGATGGCATCTTCCAGCACCGGCGCGCCGCCCGTGCGTTCATGCCAGCGCGCCTGCCCGAAGCGTGTCTCGTTATCCGCCTTGCTGGCGAACAGGCCGGACAGTTCCTGATGGCCGGAACTGAGGACGTTGACGCAGATGACGCCGTTTTTCACAAACGCATCATGCGATCGGCTGCGTGTGTTGATGCAGACCAGCAGCGTGGGCGGCGTATCCGTGACCGAGCATACGGCGGAAACCGTCATGCCCGCCCGCCCGGCATCGCCATCGGTGGTGATGATGCTGACCGCCGCGCCAAGATGGGACATGGCCTCACGGAACAGGGACTGATCGATCATGGGGGTGAACCTTTCTGCTTTCCGGCCTGTGCCGATTGCGCCGCGCGCAGCGTGTTGTGCAGCAGGCAGGCAATGGTCATGGGGCCTACGCCGCCCGGCACGGGGGTTATGGCGCCCGCATGCGGGGCGACTTCATCAAATGCGACATCGCCCGCGATGCGCGTGCCCTGCGGTGTTTCGATGCGGCTGATACCGACATCGATCACCAGCGCGCCGGGCCGTATCCAGTCGCCGCGCACCAGTCCGGCATGGCCCGCCGCCACGACGACGATGTCGGCCCGGCGTGTCTCCTCGGCGACATTACGGGTCTTGAGATGGGTGACGACAACCGTACAGCCTTCCGCCAGCAGCAGGCTTGCCATCGGGCGGCCCACGATATTCGATGCGCCGATGACCACCGCATGCAGCCCTGCAAGGTTTTTCCGTACGGATTTGAGCAGGATCAGGCAGCCCATGGGCGTGCAGGGGATCAGGCCATCACGCCGCCCCACCGCCAGCTTGCCCGCATTGGCGACGTGAAACCCGTCCACGTCCTTTTCCGGCGCGATGGCGTCCAGCACCGCATCGCGGCTGATATGGGCGGGCAGCGGCAACTGCACCAGAATCCCGTGCACGGACGGATCGGAATTGAGGCGCGCAATAATGTCCAGCAGGGCGGCCTGCGATATGCTGGCGGGCAGATGATGGGCAACCGAACGCATGCCCACGGCCTCGGTCTTGCGGACCTTGTTGCGTACATAGATCGTGCTGGCGGGGTTTTCCCCCACCTGTATCACGGCCAGTCCGGGCGGAAAGCCATGCGTTTCCACAAACCGGGCAACACCCGCGCGGGTCGTGTCCGTCAGGTGGGCGGCATGGACCTTGCCCGCGATCACCTGTGCCGGGTGTATGGATGGTTGCGCGGACATCAGGGCGTGAACACGATGGTCTTGCTGCCGTTCATCAGCGCGCGGCGTTCGATATGGAAACGCACGCCACGGGCCAGCACGCGCCGTTCGATGTCGCGACCCTTGCGGATCAGGTCATCGGGTGAATCGGCGTGCGAGATGCGTTCCACATCCTGTTCGATGATCGGGCCTTCATCCAGGTCACTCGTGACATAATGCGCGGTGGCCCCGATCAGCTTGACGCCCCGGCTGAACGCCTGATGATACGGACGCGCGCCCTTGAAACCGGGCAGGAAGGAGTGGTGGATGTTGATGCACCGCCCGCTGAGCCGGGATGCCATCGCATTGGACAGCACCTGCATGTAACGGGCCAGAACGGCCAGTTCGGCCCCGGTTTCGTTAAAGATCGTCCAGATCTGTTCTTCCTGCGCGGCTTTCGTTTCTTTCGTGACCGGCAGGTAGTGGAACGGGATGCCGTAGAAATCCAGATCCGCGAACGTCTCACGCGGATGGTTGGAAATGATGCCCACGGGGTCAATCGGCAGTTCGCCGATGCGCCAGCGGTACAGCAGGTCCACCAGACAGTGGTCGAAGCGGGAGACCAGCAGCAGGACCTTCTGGCGGTGCTGCGTATCGGTCAGCGACCATTCCATGGAAAAGGTGTCGGCTATCCGGGTGATCTGGGTACGCAGGCCATGCCCGATATTGTCCGTGGCGGTGACTTCAAAGACAATCCGCATGAAGAAGCGGTTGCTGTCCGTGTCATCGAACTGCTGGGCTTCGGTTATGTTGGCGCCCAGTTCGTAAAGCTGCTGGCTGATCGCGGCCACGATGCCGGGGCGGTTGGGGCAACTCAGTGTCAGGATGAAAATGGCCGGGGAAGTCGCATTGCGAGTCATGAAATACGGTCCGCTTGTGGAATGCCGCCAAGAATGGCGGTGTGGAGTTCATGGTGCAGGCTCTGGGCCAGACTGCGGAAAACAAGGAATTCGTAGCACGGCGTGTCGTCCACCTGACGGAGGATGACAGCAATATGCCCCGCAAGGGTCAGGGCCACGTCACCGGCGGCGAAAGCGCGCGGATGCAGGTCGACCGGAACCAGTTTGGCTGCGATCGCGCGTGCGCCCGGTCCGCGCAGTTCAAGGGCGGTGCGGCTGTCACCCTGCGCGGTCAGGGCCGCGAATGCGGCGCATGGCGACAGTCGCGTGAGCAGGTCCGTGCCCGGCGCGGCGCGCAGGAGCCACTGGTCCGGGCCTGCCCAGATGAAGGTGATGCCATCGGCATTTTCGACGCTGCGCGGCGTATCGGGCAGATCGACGCCAAATTCTTTGCCGACAAAGGCGCGCAGGGTGTCGGCCTGACCACGGAAGGCGGCAAGGCTTACGCTTTCACGCATGGCCCCGGCCTGCAGCGTCACGCCGTGGGCGGTCAGGGGAACAGGCGATACGGCATCGCGGGGGTGGAGGACTTCAGGCATGCAGCCGTTCTCCGTTGGGATCGACAAATACGGGTGAGACAACCCGCGCGGCGGTCACGCTATTGCCCAGCGGGTTATGGACCATGACCGTCTCGCCCAGACGTGCCGGGCCGTTGGACAGGAAGCCCAGCGCAATCCAGCCGTTCAGCGTGGGCGACCACGCGGCGGAGGAAACCCAGCCCTGATCATGCGCGGCGGTCGCTTGCGCGCCTGCGGGCAGCAGGTGGCCGCCCGCGATCAGTTCATCGCCCGCATTGACCGGCACAAGCCCGATCAGGGTCGGACGCGCCGGGTCGGTCAGGGCAGGGCGCGCGGCCATGGCGCGTCCGATAAAGTCCTTGCGGGTCGAAAGCATCCGGCCCATGCCCAGATCGTGCGCCGTGGTCTGGCCATTGAGTTCCGGCCCGGCGGGATGCCCCTTTTCGATACGCATGACCCCAAGCGCTTCCGTGCCATAGGGCGCGATCCCGTAAGGCGCGCCCACTTTCATCAGAAGCCGTGCCAGCGCATCGCCAAAGCGTGCGGGCACCGCAAGTTCGTACGCCAGTTCCCCCGAGAAGGACAGACGGAACAGACGCGCTTCCTGCCCGCCGCAGATGGTGACGGTGGCAGCGGCCATATAACCGAAGGCTTCGTTGGAAATGTCGAATGCCGGATCGACGATATGGCGCAGCACATCGCGTGACTTCGGCCCGGCAATGGCAAGCTGCGCCCATTCATCCGTAACCGAGATGAAGCGCACATCCAGTTCGGGCCACAGCCACTGATGGCACAGTTCCAGATGCTGCATGACCGGACCCGCATGGGCGGTGGTCGTGGTCATGACATAATGGTTTTCACCCAGTCGGGCGGTCGTGCCGTCATCATAGGCAAATCCGTCCTCGCGCAGCATCAGGCCGTAGCGCGCCCGCCCGATGGGCAGCCTGCGCCATGCGTTGACGTAAACCCGTTCCAGAAAAGTCGCGGCATCCGGGCCCTGAATATCAATCTTGCCCAGTGTCGTGACATCGCAGAAGCCGACCGCCGTGCGGACGGTGCGGACTTCCCGGTTGACGGTGTCGCGCCAGTGCGTCTCGCCCGGTCGGGGGAACCACTGGGCGCGATGCCACAATCCGTTGGCCGTAAAGACCGCGCCCTGTTCCGTGGCCCAGTCATGGGTCGGTGTCAGGCGATCGGGCTTGAAATGCCTGCCCCGCGCCGCGCCGGCCAGCGCCCCGATGGCGACGGGCTGCACGGGGGGACGGAACATCGTGGTGCCGGTCCGGGCGATGCTGCTGCCCGTCTGTTCGGCCATCTGGGCCAGCGCGTTGACATTGGCCGTCTTGCCCTGATCCGTGGCCATGCCCAGCGTGGTGTAGCGCTTGAGATGTTCGACCGAACGGAACCCTTCGATCGCCGCCAGCCGCACATCCTTCGCCGTCACGTCATTCTGGAAATCGATGAACGCCTTGCCTGTCCTGGCTGGCCGGTCCAGCGGCAGGGCGTGCCATAGCGGGACGATGGCGTAGCTTTCTGTCCCGGCTGCGGGCAGGTCGGCCACGGTGGCGCTGAACCCGCAGGCCAGTGCCGCGTCCTGTCCGCAGGTCGCCCCTTCGCGCAGGCAGTCGGGCGTGGCGAACGTGCCGTTCGCCACGCCTGCGGTCCGCATGCCAGCCGGCATCGTGCCGGGGACGAAGGCGCACAGGGTCTCGTCATAAACCGGTTTCGTGCGCTGATGCGTCGTCAGGCTGAGTTCGGGGTTCCATCCGCCGGACATGGCGACCAGATCGCACGGCACGCGCTGCGTCAGGCCCGAATGTTCCCGAATGACGGCGGCATGGATGCCCAGGCGGCCATAGGTATCGGCAATCGCGCCCCCCATGAACAGTTTCGCACCCGTAAGCTGCGCCATGTCGCGCGCCAGTGGCGTTCCGGTCGTGCGGGCATCGACAATGGCGGCGACCGTGGCGCCCGCGCGGTGCAGGTCGCGTGCGGTGCGCAGGCCGTCGTCATTATTGGTGTAGACAATGGCGCGCTGGCCGGGTGTGACGCCAAAACGGTTGATGTAGGTCCGCACGGCCCCCGCCAGCATGATGCCGGGGCGGTCGTTGTTGGGGAATACGATGGGCCGTTCAATCCCGCCGGTCGCTACAATGGCGTGCCGGGCCACGATGCGCCACAGGCGCTGGCGCGGCTGGTCCGGTGCGGGTGTGGTCACATGGTCGGCCACACGTTCCAGCGCACCATAGGTGCCGCCGTCATAGGTGCCGAAAACGCAGGTGCGGGTCATGATCCGCACTTCGGGCATCTGGCGCAGTTCGTCCATTGCCTGTTCGGCCCACTGCCATCCGGGCATGCCGCCGATTTCACCATGTTCGGCGCGCAGGCGGCCGCCCGGCAGGCTGTCCTGCTCGCACACCAGAACACGTGCGCCCGTGCGCCCCGCGGTCAGTGCCGCCGCAAGCCCGGCGGGGCCGGTGCCCACGACCAGCACATCGCAGAAAATGGTGGCCTTTTCGTAAATATCGGGATCGGCTTCATCCGCCGCGCGGCCCAGACCGGCGGCACGGCGGATCATGGGTTCGTAAACCTTTTCCCAGAAGGCGGCGGGCCACATGAAGGTCTTGTAGTAGAACCCGGCGGTGAATACGGGTGAAAACACGCCGTTGATTCCCAGCGCGTCCATGGCCAGCGATGGCCAGCGGTTCTGGCTGGCGGCCTCAAGCCCGTCGAACAGTTCGGTCACGGTGGCGCGGCTGTTCGGCTCGCGGCGCGCGCCGGTGCGCAGTTCCACAAGGGCATTTGGCTCTTCCGCCCCGGCGGACAGGATGCCGCGCGGACGGTGATATTTGAAGGACCGTCCCGCAAGGCGCACGCCATTGGCCAGCAGGGCGGAAGCCAGCGTATCGCCCGGATGGGCCGCGTAACGTCTGCCATCGAACGTGAAATGTATGGTCCGGCTGGTGTCGATACCATTGCCCGTGGTGGTCCGCATGGATTGCGACGGATTACCCGCTGCGGATGATTTCCCCTGACGGAGCAGTTTCATGATCCAGCGCCTTCCTTGTCTGCGCGCGCGACATCCACCGCGCGGACCACGTCCGAAATGGCATGCGTGCGCGTATCGCGCGTGACAACCAGCCACGAACGGCACCCCGCGCCGTGGTACCACAGTTCGCGGTGCGGCCCGGCGGGGTTGTCGCGCAGGTAGACGTAATCGACCCAGTCCTGCGCGGGTGCCGTTGGGCTTTCGGGGCGGCGGACGGTGGCGTCGCCGCGATAGGTGAATTCTTCCAGGCCGCGCGGTCCGCAGCAGGGGCAGTTCAAACGCATCGGAACCTCAGTGCAGATTGGGCTGTGCGCCCATGCCTTTTTCATCAATCACCGCGCCCCTGGCGAAGCGGTCCAGCCGGTAGGCGGTTGCCGTCGGGTGGGGTTCGTCACGGGCGATAAGATGCGCGAAACACAGGCCCGAAGCCGGCGTGGCCTTGAAGCCGCCGTAGCACCACCCTGCATTGAGGTACAGGCTGTCGACCGGCGTGCGGTCAATGATCGGGCTGCCATCCATGGTCATGTCCATAAGCCCGCCCCAGTGGCGCAGCAGCCGCACGCGCCCGATCCGGGGCATCAGCGCCATGCCACCTTCGCACACATCCTCGATCACCGGCATGTTCCCGCGCTGGGCATAGGAATTGTAGCCGTCGATATCGCCGCCAAACACCAGCCCCCCCTTGTCGGACTGGCTGATGTAGAAATGGCCCGCGCCAAAGGTGGCCACGCAGTCGATGAAGGGCTTGAGTCCTTCGCTTACAAATGCCTGCAATACATGGCTTTCGATCGGCAGGCGCAGCCCGGCCATGGCGGCCACGCGCGATGAATTGCCCGCGCAGGCCAGCGCCACGCGCCCCGCGCCGATATAGCCGCGCGTTGTCTCCACGCCCACCGCGCGCCCGTTCTGGGTGCGGATACCGGTGACTTCGCAGTTCTGGATGATGTCCACGCCCAGCCGGTCGGCCGCGCGGGCATAACCCCATGCCACGGCATCGTGGCGGACGGTGCCACCGCGCCGCTGCAGCAGGCCACCCTGTATGGGAAAGCGGGCATTGTCGAAATTGAGGAAGGGCAGCTTGCGCCGCACGGCCTGCGCATCCAGCAGTTCGGCATCCACGCCGTTTAGCCGCATGGCGTTGCCACGGCGGATATACGCATTGCGCTGTGCGTCGTTATGGAAAAGGTTGAGTACGCCGCGCTGGCTGACCATCGCATTGTAATTGATGTCCTGCTCCAGCCCCTCCCACAGTTTCATGGCGCATTCATAGAAGGGGACATTGCCCGGCAGCAGGTAATTGGAACGGATGATTGTCGTATTGCGGCCAATATTGCCGTTGCCGATCCAGCCTTTTTCCACCACGGCCACGCGCTTTATGCCGTATCGTCGCGCCAGATAGTACGCGGTGGCCAAGCCATGGCCTCCGCCGCCTACGATGACGACATCATACGCCGCCTGTGGCGTGGCATCGCGCCATGCGGGCTGCCAGCCGGTATGGCCACGCAGCGTTTCCCGCAGAAGGGAAAAGAGGGAGTAGCGATTGCTTGGCATTACGACATCTTCAATCCGTTATCGAAAGGGACGGTAACGCGTTTCGTGCTGGAGAAAGTATAAATTTTGCTTATGGTATGATCCCATGGCGCTTCCCGATCCCCCTTTTGACCTGTCCGCCCTCAATGTCTTTCTGGCGGTGTGCGATAACGGCAGCATGGCGGCCGCAGCACGGATGCTGGGCGTTACCCAGCCCGCCGTGTCGCAGGTGGTTGCCGATCTGGAAAAACGGATCGGCACACAGTTGTTCGACCGGGGCGTGCGGCCCATGGCGCTGACCGCCGCTGGTACCGTGCTGCGGCAGTACGCCACGGGCCTTATGGTGGAAATGCGCCAGATTGCGGTGCGGCTGCAGGAAATGCGTTCGGGCCGGGTGCGGCAACTGCGGATCGGCGTGGTGGATTCCCTGTCACGTGCGGTGATGGGCGATGTCTCGGCTTTCATGCGCGCGCGCGTGGACCGGCTGATCGTCTATGCGGGGCTTACGGAATCCCATGCCGCCGCGCTGCTGACCCGGCAGATCGATTTTATCCTGAGCGTGGATAATCTGGAGGACATCCCCGATCTCGAACGCTGGCCATTGTTCGAGGAACCATACCTGCTGTTGTGCCCCGCACAGGTCGCAGCCCCCACGACAGTCGCGGAACTGGCCGACCTGCTGACCACGCGGCCATTCGTGCGGTTTTCGCTACGATCCCGCACGGGGGGCGAGGTGGAACGCTACCTGCGCAGGCTGAAGCTGGAAATCCCCTTCGGGCAGGAATTTGACCGCCCCGATGGCGTGCTGGCGGCGTGTCGGCTGGGGGGCGTGGCGATCACCACGCCGCTGTGCCTGTATGAAGCGGGGTATGACCCGTCATGCGGGCTGGTCTGTCACAGGCTACCCGTGGGCGGGCTGCGGCGGCGGTTGACGCTGGTGGCGCGACGGCGTGAATTTGGCCGCCTGCCACTGGATTTTGCTAAAACGCTCCGGGCTGTTCTTATGGAGCGCACACTTGGCGAACTGGCGGAGGATTTCCCGGCCTTTGCCGCCCAGATGGACGTCCTGTCCTGATGGATATTTTTCTGGAGACCACGTATGGCCACGGCCCGTAAAGCACGATCCGAGAAAACCGCAGCAGAACTGACCACCGGGTCTTCCGCCGGTCCCGTACGGGAACTGACACTGGAGGAATCGCTGGGTGCGCAGATCCGCCTGCTGCGCCGCCGCGCGGAACTGACGGGCGCCGATCTGGCCAGCGCGGCGGGAATTTCGCTGGGCATGCTGTCAAAGATCGAAAACGGGCAGATTTCCCCTTCGCTGGCCACGCTGCAATCGGTCTGCCGCGCGCTGAATGTCCCCCTGAGCCAGCTATTCGCCACGTTTGAGGAACAGCGTGACTGTTCATTCGTCAAGGCGGGGCATGGTGTGGTGATCGAACGCCGGGGCACGAAAGCGGGCCATGAATACCAGTTGCTTGGCCATCTGCTGGGTGGGGGCACGGTGGTTGAACCCTATCTCATCACCCTGCATGAGGATGCCAATCCCTATACCAGTTTCCGCCATCAGGGGGTGGAACTGATCTACATGCTCAGCGGGCGCGTGCTGTACCGCCATGGCGACGAATCCTATGACATGGGACCGGGCGATACCCTGCTGTTCGATTGCCAGGCACCCCATGGTCCCGAGGTTCTGCTTGAAAAACCAATGAAATATCTTTCGATCATCATCTATTCCCGCCAGTCGGAATGACACCAGACTTTTCCAGAAAGGAAAGTTTTATTCTTTTCAGTTGACAGAGGCAGGGGATGCGGGCTTGATGACTGCATCTTTTCCTCTCTCGGCGGAGAATGACGATGTGTGGCATCGTTGGGTTATTTCTGAAAAATCCCGTGCTTCAACCTGAACTGGGCCTGCTGACCGCGCAGATGCTCCGGGTCATGACGGAGCGTGGTCCCGATAGTGCGGGTTTCGCGGTTTACGGCGGCGCGCGGCATGGACAGACCAAGATCACGGTCCGCGGCCTTGTCCCGTCCGATATGGCGGCGTTTGAAAAGGGCCTGCTGGCCTGCGCCGGTACGGGGGTTACGTTCCTGTCGCGTGACGATCATACGGTCATCACAGTGCCTACCGAACATGAAAAGGCCGTGCGCCAGTTCATTGCGGCATTCGGCCACGGCGTATCCTTTGTCGCCAGCGGCGACAGCATCGAACTCTACAAGGGTGTCGGCCTGCCCGAAGATGTGGCGACGCGCTTCAACCTTGCGGGCATGAGCGGCACCCATGCCATCGGCCATACCCGCATGGCGACGGAATCCGCGGTCACGACCGCAGGCGCGCACCCGTTTTCCACCGGGCCGGATCAGTGTCTGGTGCATAACGGTTCGCTGTCGAACCATAACACCCTGCGCCGCCAGCTCGTGCGCGAAGGGCTGACATTCGAGACCGAAAATGACTCGGAAGTGGCGGCAGGATACCTGTCATGGCGGCTGTCGCGCGGTGAGCGGCTGGATGAAGCACTGACCGCTTCGCTGGCTGATCTGGACGGGTTCTATACCTTCGTTGTCGGCACGCGCGACGGTTTTGCCGTGCTGCGTGACCCCGTGGCCTGCAAGCCCGCCGTCATGGCCGAAACGGATGATTACGTGGCGTTCGCTTCCGAATACCGTGCCTTTGCCCAGCTTCCCGGCATCGGGAATGCAACCGTTTTCGAACCCGAGCCCCAGCGCGTCTATCATTGGGAACACGCATAATGAGCAACATGCAGGAAATCGATCTGGCGGAATGCACGCTGCGTGATGCAAACAGCCAGTTGCAGGGTGAAGACGTAACCGGCGCATGGGTTATCCGTAACCCGCGCGGCCGTCATGCCCTGGCTGTCGGGCTGACCGCGCCGGTGGATGTGCTGGTGGACGGGCAGGCGGGTTATTACGCCGCCGGGATGAACCAGCGCGCCAATGTCACCATCAACGGCAATGCCGGTCCCGGCGTGGCCGAGAACATGATGAGCGGCCGCGTGCATGTATCGGGCAACGCCAGCATGGCCGCCGGTGCGACCGGCCATGGCGGGCTGCTGGTGATTGATGGCGACGCTGGTGCGCGCTGCGGTATCTCCATGAAGGGGATCGACATCGTCGTGCGTGGCTCGGTCGGGCATATGAGCGCGTTCATGGCGCAGTCCGGCACGCTGGTCGTATGCGGCGAAGCGGGCGAGGCGCTGGGGGACAGCCTGTACGAAGCGAAGCTGTTCGTGCGCGGTGACGTGAAAAGCCTTGGCGCGGACTGCGAGGAAAAGGAGATGACGCCACAGGATCTGGCCCATCTGCAATCCCTGCTCGATAGCGCCGGGATTACGGAATATCCGGCCGACAGCTTCCGTCTCTACGGGTCCGCCCGTCGCCTGTATCACTTCCACGTTGATAACGCCGCTGCTTACTGAGGCCATCATGACAGACAACAGCAAGAAAATCCCCCGGACAAAGCCGCGTTTTTCAGCAACGTTCGACCCGTTCACCATCTCCGAAATCCAGCGTGCCGCCGCAACGGGCATCTATGACATCCGTGGCGCGGGCACGAAGCGCAAGCTGCCGCATTTCGATGACCTGCTGTTCCTTGGCGCATCCATTTCGCGTTATCCACTGGAAGGCTACCGGGAACGCTGCGATACCGATGTCGTGCTGGGCACGCGTTTCGCCAGGAAGCCCATTCGCCTCAAGACGCCGGTAACGATCGCGGGCATGTCTTTCGGCGCGCTGTCGGCACAGGCAAAGGAAGCGCTGGGGCGTGGCGCAAGCGCCGTCGGAACGTCCACCACCACGGGTGACGGTGGCATGACGCCCGAGGAGCGCGGACATTCCTCCATTCTGGTCTATCAGTACCTGCCGTCGCGCTACGGCATGAACCCCGATGACCTGCGCCGCGCCGATGCGATCGAGGTCGTGGTGGGACAGGGTGCGAAGCCCGGCGGCGGCGGCATGCTGCTGGGACAGAAGATTTCCAGCCGTGTTGCGAAGATGCGCGACCTGCCCGAAGGGATCGACCAGCGTTCCGCCTGTCGCCATCCCGACTGGACCGGCCCCGATGATCTTGAAATCAAGATCGAGGAACTGCGTGAAATCACCAACTGGGAAAAGCCGATCTATCTCAAGATTGGCGCCAGCCGCCCGTATTACGATGTTTCGCTGGCCGTGAAGGCCGGGGCGGACGTGGTCGTGCTGGATGGCATGCAGGGTGGCACGGCGGCGACGCAGGAAGTGTTCATCGAACATGTGGGCCTGCCCATTCTTTCGGCCATCCGTTCCGCCGTGCAGGCGCTGCAGGATCTGGGCATGCACCGCAAGGTGCAGCTGATCGTGTCCGGCGGTATCCGCAGCGGCGCTGACATGGCCAAGGCGCTGGCGCTGGGTGCGGATGCGGTCGCCATCGGCACGGCGGCCCTTGTCGCGCTGGGGGACCAGAGCCCCGATCTGGCCGAGGAATATGCCCGCCTTGGCACGGTTCCCGGTGCCTATGATGACTGGCAGGACGGACGCGACCCCGCAGGCATCACCACGCAGGACCCCGAACTGGCCGCGCGGCTGGACCCGGTTCTGGGTGGGCGGCGTATCGCCAATTACCTGTCCGTCATGACGATGGAAGCGCAGGCGATCGCGCGTGCCTGCGGCAAGAGCCACCTGCATAACCTCGAACCCGAAGACATGGTCGCCCTCACCATGGAAGCGGCGGCAATGACCCGAATTCCGTTGGCCGGTACGGAATGGTACCCCGGAAAAGGCAGTTTCTGAAGTGATTGCAGGGACGTCGCCTGACCGGGGGCGTCCCTTCTCCTTCTTTTGCGTAATACTGGATAAACGGAAGTTCTGGTGATGGTTCAAGATACGACCAGCGGGCGTGAACCCGTTGACCTTGCCGCCGTGGCTGAAGAGCGGGGCATACGGTATTTTCTTATTTCCTTTACGGATCTGTCCGGTGCGCAGCGCGCGAAACTGGTCCCGGCTGCGGCCATAAAGGGCATGCAGAAAAATGGGGCGGGCTTTGCCGGTTTTGCCGCCGCGTTCGAGTTTTCTCCCGCTGATCCCGATCTTGTCGCGGTGCCCGATCCGTCATCGCTGATCCAGCTTCCATGGAAACCGGAAGTCGGCTGGCTGGCCTCCGACCTGAAAATGCACGGGGAATGGGTCGAACAGGGACCACGTAATACCCTGCGGCGCATGATCGCGCGTGCCACGAAGCATGGGCTGACGGTCAAGACGGGCGTGGAATGTGAATTCTTTCTGCTGACGCCGGACGGGCAGGCCATTGGTGACGCGCATGATAACGCGGCCAAATCCTGTTACGACGCATCGGCGCTTATGCGGCGGTACGATGTGATTGCCGAACTGTGCGACGCCATGCTCGGCCTTGGCTGGGAGCCGTACCAGAACGACCATGAAGACGCGAATGGCCAGTTCGAGATGAACTGGATATTTGATGAAGCCCTCATCACCGCCGACCGGCATGTGTTCTTCAAATTCATGGCGCGGTCCATTGCGGAAAAGCATGGCCTGCGGGCCACCTTCATGCCCAAGCCCTTCATGCACCTGACGGGCAGCGGCTGCCATGCCCATATCTCGTTGTGGAATGGCGACACGAACATCTGTTACGCGGAAAACGATCCGCTGGGCCTGTCGGAACAGGGCTATAATTTTGTCGGTGGCCTGATCGAGAATGCGGATGCGCTGTGTGCGTTCCTCAATCCGGTGGTCAATTCCTACAAGCGCATCAATGCGCCGCGCACGGTATCGGGTGCGACATGGTCGCCCAATTCCGTGACCTATGCCGGCGACAACCGGACCCACATGATCCGTGTGCCGGGCAAGGGACGTTTTGAAATGCGCCTGCCCGATGGTGCGGCCAATCCGTATCTGCTGCAGGCGTCCCTGCTGGCGGCGGGACTGGATGGTCTGGAACGCAGGATCAATCCGGGCGCGCCATTGGATATCAACATGTATACCGAAGGCCACAAGGTAAAGGATGCCAAGAAACTGCCCCTGAACCTGCTGGATGCGGTAAGGGCGCTGGACGCATCCGATGCGATGCCGCGTATACTGGGCAAGGGACTGGTCGAGCCGTATGCACGGCTGAAAATGGCGGAATGGAATGCCCATTGCGGTCATCTGTCGGAATGGGAACGGCAGACGACACTGGACTGCTGAGTGGTATAAGCAGGGTTTATACTTTATGGCCGGTCGTCGCGTGGATAACCGGCGCAACCGGCCATAAAGGCTGCACGGCATGGGCCCTGATTCCGCCCTGACCCTGTAATATACAAAAAAGATACTTGATCGTAATGGTCGGCATGGCACTGTCATCGCATCATTTGCCATGCGCCGCAGGATCAGGACGATATGACAGCACTGACCCCTTTCCGCCATCACGTTGGTAGCAGCATGGCCCGCCGCGGGCCGGATGCCTGACATGGCGGGGGGCGGAGGGCTGACGCGGCGGCGCGTCATCGGCAATGCCGTGGTCGTGGCAGGCAGTAATGCAGCGGGTTTTGACGCTCTCGCGGCAATGGTGCCCGACCGGGTGCAGCCGCGCAGCATGCCCTTCGGCCCCGATCGCGTGACCCTGCTGCCTTCACCGTGGCTTGATGCGATGGAGGCAAACCGCCGCTATCTGCTGTCGCTCGATGCCGACCGCCTGCTGTCGGGTTTTCGCATGCAGGCGGGACTTGCACCCCGTGCCCCGGTTTATGGCGGCTGGGAATCCGATACGATAGCCGGGCATACGCTGGGGCATTATCTCAGTGCGCTGGGCTATGTGCGCGTGCAGGCGCATTGCGACAGGGCGGGGGAGCGTATTGCCTATATCGTGGCGGAACTGGCAGCATGCCAGCGCGCGCGGGGTGACGGGTTTGTGGGCGCGTTCACCCGGCGCACCCCGCAGGGAAAAATTGAACCCGGCATATATGTATTTGATGAAATCCGCCGGGGCGATATCCGCGCAAAACGCTTCAGCCTGAACGGGGCATGGGCGCCGCTTTATAACTGGCACAAACTTCTGGCGGGCCTGCTGGATGTGGACAGGTTATGCGCTATCCCCGGTGCGCGGGACGTGGCGCTGGGGCTGGCTGGTTATATCGAGAGCGTATTCGCCACGCTGGATGACGCGCGGACGCAACAGGTCCTGTCGTGTGAATATGGCGGTCTGAATGAGTCCATGGCCGAACTTTACGCCCGCACTGGCGATATGTGCTGGCGTGCGCTGGCGCGGCGGATCAGCGATCGCGCCACCATGGCGCCCCTTTGTGCCGGTCGGGATGAACTGGACGGACTGCACGCCAATACAATGATCGCCAAGACCGTTGGCGCGGCGCGGGTGTATGAAACCACGGGTGACAGGCAGGCGGCGGTGGCTGCGCGCACGCTATGGTCTTCAGTCACTGACCGGCGGTCCTATGCCTGCGGCGGGACGGGTGATTTCGAATATTTTACGACGGCGGGGCCACATGGACCGGGGGATATGGGCGCGCATATCAATGCCCGTACGTGTGAAACCTGCGCCACCTACAACATGCTCAAGCTGACCCGTCATATTCATGGCTGGTCCCCCGATGCGGCGCAGTTTGATTATTATGAACGCGCCCACCTGAACCATATCATGGCCCAGCATGATCCGCAGACCGGCATGTTTACATATATGCTCCCGATGGGAACGGGTGCTGCGCGTGATTTTTCCATGCCTGCCGATGATTTCTGGTGCTGTGTGGGCACGGGGATGGAAAGCCATGCCCGCCATGGGGAGTCGATCTGGTGGCAACGGGGCCGGGATGAAATTACGCTCAACCTGTTCATTCCATCCGAACTGCAATGGCATGAACGGGGCGCGCGGATCGTGCTGGATACGCGCTATCCGCTGGATGGGCAGGTGACGCTTTCCATCCGCGAGGTTACGGGGACCGATCCGTTCACGCTGGCGCTGCGTGTGCCCCGCTGGGCGGGACAGCCGCGTCTGCTGCTTAATGGCAGGCCAGTTGCCGCTGTCGTGGAGCGGGACGGGTATGTGCGCATCCGCCGTGTGTGGCGGGCGAGGGATACGCTGGGTATGGCACTGGTTTTTACCCTGCGGCAGGAACCCGCCCCCGGTGGTGGGGTGCTGGCCCCATCGGCCTTTTTTTACGGGCCGCTCCTGCTTGCTGCTGATCTGGGGCCAGCGCGTGGGGAATGGCCATGGCGACAACCCCAGCCCGCACTGATTGCTGATGATGCATGTGCCCTGCCCGTTCGGATGAATGACGGGAATGGTATCGCCTTTCGCGTGGCGGCCCTGTCAGCCGGGCAGGGGGCATGGCCCGGTGAACTGGTGCTGCGGCCATTTGCGCAGATGCAGGCACGGCTGGCCGCGCCTTATCTGCCCTGCATTCCGGTAGCGGCATGGACGCCTGCGCTCCGCCAGCAACTGCTTGCCGCAACGCGCGATGCCGATGATGATGCACAGGTGGTTGATGCTGTCGATCCGGCGCGTCCGCATGCCATGCGTGGCGCGGTGATGTGTAATCGTCTGGGGCGGGCAGGATGGATTACCGCGACGGACATGCGTGTGAACCTGCATGTGGGCACGCAGCCCGTGGCGCTGCGGGTCCTGTATTACGACGATGATGTCAACCGCCTGTTCACCGTGCGGGTGAACGGCCATGTCATTGCGACGGAAAATCTGGACGGTCGTAACCCCGGCGTTTTCGCATGGCACCGCTACGACATCTCGCCCGACATTGTTGCGCGACGGCGGCAGGTCGAAGTCAGTTTTGTCGGCGCGGGTGCGCGCGGGGTGGGGCAGGTATTCGGCGTGCAGACCATCCACGCCTGATCGTCGCCGTCTTACGTGGGGACGGCCAGTATGCCATCTTTCCGGTCCCGAACGCGGGTGGGGTATCTAAAGCCCCCGCCGTGTGACCGTCTGGAAAATGGTACCGAATGAAAAAGATATTTCTCATAAACGGCGGCAAGGCTTTCGCCCATTCCCATGGCCGCCTGAACGCCACATTGCATGACATTGCAGCCGAACACCTGACCGCCGCAGGTTTCGAGATCCGCCGGACGACCATTGACGCGGGATACGATATTGAAACGGAGATTGAAAATCACCTGTGGGCCGATGCGCTGATCCACCAGTTTCCGGCATGGTGGATGGGCGTGCCATGGACGGTAAAGAAATACCTTGATGAGGTCCTGACGGCGGGACACGGTCGTCTTTATGCAAATGACGGTCGTAGCCGGGCGCATCCCGAACGTCATTATGGTTCCGGCGGGCTGTTGGATAGCCGGCGCTACATGATTTCCACAACATGGAACGCCCCGCAGGAGGCGTTTACCGATCCTGCCCAGTTCTTTGAGGGCAGGGGCGTCGATGCCGTTTTCTTTCCCTTTCACAAGGCGCTGGAATTCCTTGGCATGTCCGGGCTGCCTACTTTTCTGGCCACCGATGTGATCAAGGCGCCTGCGGTTGACGTGACGCTCAGCCGCTACCGCCAGCATCTGGGCGAAGTATTCGGTAACGCAGCCTGACGGCCCTGACCGGCCCGGTTCCTCTGCCATAACGGCGGGGAAACCGGGCCTGAAGGATGAAGCCAGGGCTGAAAACGCGCCCTTAGTGGTTTTCCAGTGTGGGGGACAGCACGGGACCGGTCAGGTTGTCATCCGGGTCGGCGCCATGCGTATGGGGGGCAGGCACATCGCCGGTCGCACGGGCGTTATGCAGGCCGGAATACTGCAGGGGATCGACCGAAAACAGGCTGTTGGGCGCGGGTAGCTGCGCCGCATCCCAGCCGCCGCCACATGCCCGGATCAGGCCGATCTGGGCCTGCAGGTAGCGCGTCTGCACTTCCACCTGCTGGATGCGGGCATCAAGCGTGCTGACCTGCGCGATCAATACGTCCAGATAGGCGGCAAGCCCCCCTTTATACAGGTTCATCGTAATGTCCTGCGTCTGGCTGGCAGCCCCCACGGCGGCGCGCAGGCGGCCATTTTCACCATCCAGCCGGTTGGTGCGCGACAGGCCATCTTCCACGTCGCGGAACGCGTTCAGCACGGTTACCCGGTAATGGTCGCGTGTTTCACGATAGGCGGACCAGCTCTGCTGCAACTGTGCGCGGCGCAGCCCGCCTTCGAATACCGGCATGGTAACGGTGGCGCCGTAGGACCACATGCTGTTGGCCAGATTGGCCAGGTTGAAGCCGTTATCGTCAAACCCGCCATCCATATGGAACGAGACATGTGGGTAGAACGCCGCCCGTGCGATCCCGATACTGCGGTTGGCCTGCGCCATCTGGCGTTCCGACATGGCGACATCCGGTCTGCGTTGCAGCAGTTCGGAAGGCATGGCGGGGCTGAGTGCAAAACGGGTGGCGTTCAGGTGGCTGTCCGCCGGCAGATGAAAGGCGGAGGGTGCGACGTTGACCAGAACCGCGATGGCATGTTCCATCACCTCACGCTGGGCCTGAATGTCCAGCAGATGGGCCTGCGTGGTGTAAAGCTGGTTTTCAGCGCGGGCCACATCCAGCCGCGATGCCGCCTGATCCGCCAGCCGCGTGCGCGTGACCCGCAGGGATTCCTCGTAATACCCGATCGACTGGGTATAGATCGCAGCCTGCGCGTCCAGTCCGCGCAGGGTGAAATAATCGGTGGCCAGTTCCGATTGCAGGCTCAGACGTGCTGCCGCATATTCGGCGGCCTGTTCCTGCGCGAAGTCTTTCTGCAGCCTTATGCGATTGCGGATGGAGGACCAGAAATCCGGCTCCCACGACGCCATGCCGCCATAGAATTCATCCGAATCCGTAATCGGCCCCTTGTAGCGGAACAGCCGCTCGGCGGAGCTTTTGTTGTTGCTCCCCCCGAACGCCAGCCCGAAATGCGGCAGCAGATCGGACCGGGCCTCGCTTACGATGGAGCGGGCCTGCAGGAAGCGTTCGGATGCCGCCTGCAGATCCCCGTTATGGTCGGTCGCCTGGGCTTCAAGCGTATCGAGTTGCGGGTCGCCAAAGCGTGTCCACCATCCGGCGCGGATGCTGTCATCCATGGGGTGGGCCACGCCGAACGGGGCCTGCCCTTCCCATGTGGTGGGAATGACGTAATGGGGCGCGTGGTAGGCGGGTGCGAGATCGCACCCCGCCAGTGACAGCAGCGACAGGACGCAGGCCCCGCCCATCGATACGGAACGGCGGATGTCACGCACCATCATTCATCGTCCTTTTCAGATGCGTCGTTGCTGTATCCGGTTGCGGGCTGGACGACATGGACCTTCTCGCCTTCCAGCAGGTCGGCAGGCGGGTTGTCGATGATCCGGTCGGAAGGCGACAGGCCGGAGAGGACCTGCGTTGACCCATCCCCCATGCGGCCGACCGAAATGCCACGGAAATGGGCCGTATCCTGTCCGTCCACCACCGCGACCTGCATGCCATGTTCCTGAAACACCAGCGCCCCGGTGGGTATGCTCTGGTGGCCTGACTGTTCCGGGGCACTCAGGCTGACGGCGGCAAACGTGCCGGGCCACAGTGCATGGTCCGTGTTGTCGATGATGAATTCACTTACGCTGGTACGGGTATCGGGATCATATCCGCCTGATACGGTCAGGAACCGGGCCTCGAACACCCGGTCGGGAAACTGCGGCACATGCACTTGCGCGCGCAGGCCGGGCTGCAGGATGTAGGACATGTTTTCGGGAATGGAGACGAACAGGCGCATCTGATGCGTGTCCGCCACGCTGAACAGTTCGCTTGCCCCCCCGTTGGCGTTCAGGTTGCCACCCCCTTCATGCACGTAGTCGCCTACGTTGATGGCGCGTTCCGTCACCACGCCATCGAAGGGGGAAACAATCACCTTGAACCGTTCCAGCGCCGCGTAGCGGTCCAGATTATGGCGCGCGGCCTCCAGATCGGCGGCGGCAGATTTCTCGTTCGCGTCCTGCACCGATACCGACTGCCCGGACACGGCCTGTGACTTGCCCATAAGCCGCCAGCGCTGCGCCGTTACCACGGCAAGGTCGTACTTCGCCTGCGAGGACTGAAGGTCGGCCTGTGCCTGCGCGAACTGGGCATCAAGGCCAGGCGTGTTGATTTCGGCCAGAACGTCGCCGCTTGAAACATGCGCGCCGTAGTCCTTGTACCACATCCGCACATACCCGGACACCTGCGGGTAGATCGGCGCCTGGTACCACGCGTCGATCGTGCCGGGCAGGTCAAGGCTGACCTGCCGTGCTTCGGGACGGGGCGAGATGACCATGACATCCGGCACGGCAGCCGCCATTGCATCGCGGCGTAGCTCGCCCGCGTGATGCACGCGTTCGACCAGCAGGTAGCCACACCAGCCCAGAAACACGGCGGCACCAGCCATTATTATGATTTTCGATGATTTTGTGGTCGACATCAGTTCATTTCCTCCCGGCTCCGGGTCGGGCGGTTGTGCAGGATTGCGTAAACACACGGCACAAACAGAAGGGTGGATACGGTGGCCACCAGCAGCCCGCCAATTACGGCGCGGCCCAGCGGGGCGTTCTGCGAATTGCTCATCGCCATCGGCACCATGCCGATGATCATGGCCAGCGCCGTCATCAGGACGGGACGGATACGGCCGTACCCCGCCTCGATCGCGGCACGGAGGGCGTCGCCATGTTCCTCGATCCGTTCGCGTGCGAAGGAGACGACAAGGATGGAGTTGGCCGTGGCCGTACCCATGCACATGATCGCCCCCGTCAGCGCGGGCACGGACAGGCGCGTATGGGTCAGGAACAGCGCCCATGCGATCCCCGCCAGCGCGCCGGGCAGGGCGGTGATGATGATGAAGGGATCAAGCCACGACTGGAAATTGACCACGATCAGCAGGTAGATCAGCATGACCGACACCACCAGCCCGAAGATCAGTTCCACATAGGAATGCTGCATGGTTTCGGTCTGGCCCCGGATGGCGACCGCCGCGGTGGAGGGGACCATGCCCCGTGTTTCGTGCAGCACACGTTCCACGCCCTTTGTGACCTGACCCAGATCCGCCCCTTCGGCGGAGACATAGATGTCAACTTCCGGCATGGAATTGAAATGCGAGACCTGTCCCGGCGTGCCGGTTGCCGTAACGTTGCTGATCCCGCCCAGAAGCTGCATGTGCCGCCCCTGCGGGTCGCCATCGCCCTTGTCCACCGGTATGGTCATGAGGTTGTTGAAATGGGTAAGCTGATCCTGTGACACATAGACATTCAGCGGGAAGGTGATGCCTGTCTGCGGGTCCAGCCAGTATTGCGGGTCTACCGTCTGGCTGCCTGACAGGGTCATGAGTTCGTTGTTGGCCAGATCGGCTTCCGTCATGCCGGTGGCCTGCCCGAAGGTGCGGTTGCCCTGCACGAACAGGGTGGGCGTTTTCATGGTCTGCTGGATGGTCACGTCGGCCGCACCGGGTACCAGCCGCAGCCGGTTGACCAGTTGGCGGGCGTATTCGTAATTGTCGCGCAGGTCCGGCCCCGAGATCTGCACGTCAATGGGCGAAGGCGAGCCGAAATTCAGGATCTTGGCTGTAAGGTCGGCAGGCTGGAAGGTAAAGACCGTGCCAGGAAAACGCGCCGACAGGTCACGGCGCAGGACGGCGCGGTAATCCCATACCGGCGTTTCCTCGTCCTTCAGGGCGATGGTGATGTCGCAGTCCTGCGTGCCGATGGTTGGGGTGGGAATGAAGGCCTGGTTATGCGCGCCTTCAGGCAGGCCGCAGTTTTCGATCATGGTATCGACCTTGCCGGGAAACAGCGCCCTGACGCGGTCTTCCACCAGTGAGGCTTCGCGGCCCGCGACCTCGATACGGGTGCCCAGTGGGGCGCGCATGTGCATCTGGAGCGTGCCGGATCTGGTTTCTGGAAAGAAGTCGCGCCCGGCCATGAAATAAAGCCCCATCGAGCATATCGACACACCTAGAAAGATGCCCACAAAGCGCTGCCGCCGTTCAACGGCCCGGCGCAGGACGCCGGCATACTGTTCGCGGAATGTGTTGAACCCGCGTTCGAATGCCTGCTGGAAGCGTTCGGGCAGCCGGGTGGGATATTGCAGGTTGTGGACCTGCGGTTCGCAATGATGGGAATCCCCATGTCCCGCCACGCTGTGCCCGGCCAGAAGGTATTTGGCCATGGTCGGCACCAGCGTCCGCGACAGGATGAAGGACGCGATCATGGCGAAGATGATGGCTTCCGCCATGGGCATGAACAGCCAGCCTGCCACGCCGCTCAGCCCGAACAGGGGCAGCCAGACAATGCAGATGCAGGTGGTGGCGACAAAGGTGGGAATGACGATCTGGTTGGCGGCGTCGATAATGGCGGGTTCAAGCTGCTTGCCCATTTCCAGATGCGCGTCGATGTTCTCGATCATGACGGTGGCGTCATCGACCAGGATGCCCACCGCCAGCGCCAGACCGCCCAGCGTCATGACGTTGATCGTCTGCCCCGCCCAGTGCAGGCCGATAATGGCGCACAGGATCGCAAGCGGGATGGATGTTGCGATGATGACGGTCGGCCGCCATGAGCCAAGGAACAGCAGCACGATCATGCCGGTCAGGAAGGCCGCGGTCAGCATTTCGCGTACCACGTCGAAAATCGAATCCTTCACGAAGATCGACGCATCCCCCAGAATGCTGATCTTCACATCGGGCGGCAGCAGTTTCTGGATACGCGGCAGCAGCGCCTTGGCCCCCGCCACGACATCCAGTGTCGAGGCATCGCCACTTTTCATGACAACGATCTCGACCCCCTGCTGGCCCTTGACCAGTACGAGGTTCGTCTGTGGATGGCCGCCGCGATAGACCTCGGCTACGTCATGCACGTAGATTACGGCGTTGCCCACGCGCTTGACGGGAATATCGCCCAGTTCCTTCATGGAACGCGGGGTGGCGTTGGTCTGGACCATCCAGTCCGTGGACGAGATTTTCTGGTCGCCCGCTGGCAGGACGATATTCTGCCCGCGCAGCGCGTTCTGCACGTCCATGGCGGAGAGGTGATGTGCCTGCAACTGCTGCTGGTTCAGCGATACCATGACGAAGCTGTCCATCCCGCCATAGGCCTGCGGCACAACGGCGCCGGGCACGGTCACCAGCAGGGGACGGACGCGGATCATGGCCAGCTTGAACAGGTCGGACGGCGTCTGCCGGTCGGAGGTGACCTGCAGCGTCAGTACCGGCACGGATGAGGCATCAAGGCTCATCACCATGGGGGAGGGGATGTTTTCCGGTAGCTGTTTTATCACCGTCTGGGAAATGGCGGTGACTTCCGCTTCGGCCTTGCCAATATCCGTTCCGGGCTGAAAGTATATGTTTACGATGCCGCGCCCGTAATACGAACTGCTTTCCATATGTTCGATACCCTCGACAGTCGAGGTTACCATCAGTTCGTAATTATAGATGATGCGGCCCGCGAATTCCTCCGGCAGCATGCCGCCATAGGTCCAGACAACGGACACAACCGGAATGCGGATATTGGGGAATACATCCGTCGGCGTACGGAATACCGACATGATGCCAAAGACCACGATAAGGATCGATAGCACCACAAAGGTATAGGGCCGACGCAGTGCGGTGACTACGATGGCATTCATGGGATGGAAAATTCCCTATGTTATTATAAGCGTAGTTTTTTGCGGAACGGCCCGCGATATCTGCGTGGGTCCTGTCGTATTATTTACGAAATACGGACCGGATGGTACACATGACTTATGGAATACAGGATATCGTGACGGGAAAAGACATGGCGGCCCACTCCGGCGTGATTGGTGGCAGCATGCCGGGATGGATTCATGTGGCATCTGCTTATGCGACAGATACCGTGTTTTTTTACAAAGTATGAACGGTTAATATTTAAAATAATTTTTCATTACAGGTAATTTGTTTCATAATTACCAATACTTAATAAAGTAATTTTTAAGGAACCTGAATGTTCTAATTAACAGTGCAGATCAGGTCGAACCTGTTCTTTGTCATGACATATCGGCGGCCCGGGGTATGTTGCGGTATGAAACACGACCACACGCATTATTGCCATCATGGCATGATGGACAGTCCGGTTATTACAGTATTGCCTGCCCGGTCCTGTATGGTGGCAGGGTGCAGAAAGATCGCTGTCCGACCATGATTTCAGGACAGGACACAGATTGTTCTATTGCCACGCAGCAGGTCAGCCTGTTTGATACGATATGGAAATGTTAACCCGCTGTGAGTGGTCATGGCAGCAGAGCAGGAAAAAACCATGAATACCCGCCCCTATCGTATCGGGCAGATCGTCCCCAGTTCCAACCTGACCATGGAAACAGAGATCCCGGCCCTTCTGGCCGCACGTCAGTTGATCCGGCCTGAACGCTTCACCTTTCATTCGGCGCGCATGCGGATGAAGACCGTACGTAAGGAAGAACTGGCATCCATGGATGCGCAGTCCGACCGCTGCGCGCTGGAACTGAGTGACGCGCATGTGGATGTGCTGGGCTATGCCTGTCTGGTCGCGACGATGTCCATGGGGCTTGGCTATCACCGGGTATCTGAAAAACGGCTGCATGAATGCACGCAGGCCAATGATGGTCCCGCCCCGGTGGTAACCAGCGCAGGCGCGCTGGTGGATGGCCTGCGTGTCCTGAAGGCACGGCGCATCGTTCTGGTCGCGCCCTACATGAAACCGCTGACACGGCTTGTGGTCGATTACCTGCAGAACGAGGGTTATGAGGTCATCGACCATATCGCGCTGGAAATTCCCGATAACCTGGATGTGGCGCGGCATGACCCGGCGCGGCTGCCGTCCATCGTGGCCGGACTGAATTATGCCGATGCGGATGCCATTGTAACCTCCGCCTGCGTGCAGATGCCCTCCCTTCCGGTCATCCCCCGGATCGAAGCCCTGACCGGAAAGCCGGTGCTGAGTGCTGCGGTTGCAACCACCTACGCCATGCTGGACCGGCTTGGGCTGGAAACCATCGCACCGGGCGGCGGCGCATTGCTGTCAGGTGCCTACTGGCAACCTGCGGCAGAAAAATGATCGTAGCGGCTGCGCGTGGGTGAAGATGGGGCGCGTCATGCCCCGTCGAACTGCGTGTCCATTTGCCCGATACCTGCCCGGAATTCCCGTTCTTTGTGGCGGGCATGATGAAGGTGTTTAACGGATTTCACCGGTCCTGAAAGTCGCCACTTTTTCCTGTCCGGTATGACGGGACGCAAAAGGTGCGCAGCGTTACGTTTCTGTATGGAAACATGATGGGCGTTAGTGAGTACTGCCATGAATGCTGTTTCCCCCACGGGCATGAGTGAACACGATCCCGCCCTGCCGCGCCTGTGCGCGCGCGTGGCGTGGCGGCTGCTGCCGCTGCTGTTTCTGGGTATGCTGGCGTCTTACCTTGACCGGGTGAATGTCGGCTTCGCCAAGCTGCGCATGCTGTCCGACCTGTCCATGAGCGAGGCTTCGTACGGCGCGGGAGCAGGGCTGTTCTTTCTGGGCTATATTTTATGCGAGATACCCAGTAACGCGCTCATGATCCGTTTTGGTGCCCGGCGCTGGCTGGCCCGTATCCTGATCACATGGGGCATCTGTTCCGGTGCGATGGCGTTCGTGCATTCTGCTGGCCTCTTTTACCTGCTCCGCCTGCTTCTCGGCGTGGCGGAGGCCGGGTTCATGCCCGGTGTCCTGTTCTACCTGTCGCAATGGTTTCCACCGGGCTACCGCGCACGGGTAACAGGGTGGTTCATGGTCGGGATACCACTGGCCAGCGTGATTGGTGGCCCGGTTTCCGGTCTGATCCTTGGCCGGATGGAAGGGGCGATCGGCATTGGAGGCTGGCGCTGGCTGTTTTTTCTTGAAGCCATGCCGCCGGTCCTGCTGGGTCTTATGGTCTTCTTCTGCCTGCCCGACCGGGTGGAGAATGCCCGGTTCCTGACCGAACGGGAGAAAACACTTCTCATCACCCATCGCGTCATGCCCGATCATGCCCATGTGCTGCAGGGTATAAAGGCGGCATTGTGGGACCGGCGTATATGGAAACTGGGGCTGGCGGATGGCGCGTTGCTGCTGGGGCTTTATACAATCGCGTTCTGGATGCCGTCGCTGCTGCATGATGCAGGTGTGCATTCCCTTGTGCGGACCGGGGTTCTGACGGCCATACCGAATATAGGGGCCGCAGTCGCCATCATGCTGATCGGCTGGGATTCCGACCGGACGGGGGAACGGCGCTGGCATATCATCGTGCCCATCCTGATCGGGGCGCTGAGCATGGCGCTGCTGCCACTGGCGCGTGGCAACCTGACGCTGGCCATCATTCTTATTACACTGGCGAATATGGGTATTATTGGTGCGCTGGCCCCGTTTTGGGCGCTGCCTTCGCTACTGCTGACCGATACCGCAACCATTGCGGCGGGTCTGGCGCTGATTGGCGGCATATCCAATCTGGCGGGTTTCATGGCTACGGGGCTGATTGGGTGGGCAAGAAGCATGGCGCCCGGATCGTGGGGAATTTTCGTTATTTTCGCAGGGTTCGTCGCCATGGGGGCGGCTCTTGTATGGTCCATTCCCGAAGTGGCTGTCCGCGCACACAGAGACAGGACATGAAGTTTTTGGTAAAGCTTTTTTCAAAAAACTTCATGAAACACCGCCTTTGTGAAGAAAAAGGCAGCACCCGGAAATGTCTGTTTTCATATGTTAATGAATTATTTTCAGACCATCTACCAACGCGGGCGAAGCCGTGGCCGCGTTATGCTAGGGAAGGTGAATAAAGGCCCATGGGGCGGGATATCGGGAATGGAAAAGGTCGCGGACGGTGAATGACAGAAGGGATGATGAGGTCATGGCATATGATCTCAATAAACAGATCGGCCATCTTTTGCGGCGTGCCTATCAGCGTCATACCCACCTGTTCCAGACCGCCATTCCCGACGAGCATCTGACATCGGTGCAACTGGCGGTAATCGCCACCATTTTCCGCGAGGGTGAGCGGTCGCTCATGTATATTGGCCGGGTTACGGCAATAGATCACGCAACCCTGCGCGGTATCAGCCTGCGTCTGAAACAGCGAGGGTTGATAAGGATACGCAGCAACCCCGATGACAGGCGCGAACGTCTTGTCTCCCTTACCAGAGAGGGAGAAGAAGCCGCCCGCCTGTATATCCCGCAGGCTGCCCATGTGACGGAACTGACGCTGGAACCGCTCGACCCGTGTGAACGTATCGCCGCGCTGCATGTGTTGCGTAAGCTGGCGGGTGCATAGATGTATAGACTTATAGATTCTGTTAAATCCTGAACGACGGGACGGACTGCATAGCTGTTTATGATGGGCATGATGCAGTCTGCTGTTTCTGATACCGCATGGTCTGTCTGGGAACCTTTGATTGGGGAGGTCTGCCCGAAACGCCGAAGAACCTGCGGCGGACGATATCCGCGATTTTCTGGCGGCAATCAGAACGGCGCGAAGTAAAGATGCCCTTCAACGTCAACTGAATCTCCGTCGCTGACGTTCTTGAGTCACGCATCAATCCTGAAAGAATCATGCCCAGGCACTGCGTGATAGGTCTCCGCAGCGGAACCGGGGCGTGGAGTGCGTCAAGACGCACGCGGGCATGGCGGCCGCGATTGTATTGCCGGTGGTGGATTATGTATATTTTCTGATAAAATCAGCAATGTTCACTGCATGTTGTGGTGTCTTCCGGTCCGGTTCTGTCGGTCTGGTTATATGGATCATGGACGGTGCCGGTAGTATGGGAAGCACAACAGGCGGAACGGATCTGCCGCTGAAGGGAGGCGCGTCGGGTGCCGTGCGCGGATGGCGTGCCAGACTGCGTGATGTTGTCGCGGGCGTATCCCTTGCTTCAATGAATATTCCGCAGGTGCTCGGCTATACTCGTATCGCCGCGATGCCTGCGGTCACGGGCCTGTACACGGTTCTGCTGCCGCTGGTGGCCTTTGCCTGTTTCGGCAGTTCGCGGCATCTGGTGGTTGCAGCGGATTCCGCTACTGCCGCGATCTTTTCCAGTGCGCTGGGGCGCATGGCCACGCCTGGCAGCCCGCATTATATGGCGCTGGTCAGCATGGTCGCGCTGCTCAGTGCGGGGTTCCTGCTGGTTGCGCGGCTGTTCCGCCTCGGCTTCCTTGCCGATTTCCTGTCGCGTACGGTGCTGGTGGGATTCATGGCCGGTGTCGGCGTTCAGGTTGCCCTTGCCATGCTGCGTGACATGCTGGGTCTTGCAGTCACCGCGCATAATCCCCTACTGCAACTGTTCCAGATGCTGGCCCATCTGCTCCGGCTCAGTGTGCCGACAATGGCGCTGTCGGCCTGCGTGGTGGGACTGATAATGCTGGGGGATCGTCTGGCCCCGCGTGCGCCGCTGGGTCTGCTGACCGTAGTGGGGGCCATTGCCGCAAGCATGATGTTCGACCTGTCGCGCTACGGGATCGAGACAATCGGTTCGATCGAAAGTGGCCTGCCGCATCTGGGCCTGCCGCATGTTTCGTGGAATGACATGCTGGCGCTTCTGCCGGTGACAACATCATGCGTGTTCGTGATTATTGCGCAGAGTGCCGCGACATCACGTGCCTTTGCCATGCGGTTCCACGACCGCGTGAATGATAACGCGGACATACTTGGCCTGTGTGCGGCCAATGCGGTGGCCGGACTGAGCGGGACCTTTACCGTCAACGGCAGTCCGACACAGACGGCCATGGCCGCCCGTGCCGGCGCACGCACACAACTGGCGCAGTTGACCTTTGCTGCCGTTACGATGCTGGTATTGCTGTTCCTGACCGCGCCCCTGCGTTACCTGCCGCGTTGTGTGCTGGCCTCCATCGTCTTTACCGTTGCGCTGGGGATGATCGACCTGCGGGCCATGAAAGCCATCTGGCGTGAAAGCCCCGGTGAATATGGACTGGCCATGGCAACCGCTGCCGCCGTGGTGGGGATCGGGGTGGAACAGGGCATATTTCTGGCCATCGCCCTGTCCCTGTTCCGGCATGTGCGGCACAGCTACCAACCCCATACGATGGTCCTGCGCTACGATACCCATACCGGCCTGCTGGAACCTGGTGCCGTCGCCGCGGGGCAGCAGACCGCGCCGGGACTGGTTGTCTATCGTTTCAGCGCGGACCTGTTCTATGCCAATTCCGCGCGGTTCGTGGCTGATGTCCGCCTGTTGGTGGATAATCCGGCCACACCCGTTTCCTGTCTGGTTGTGGAGGCGAGCGCGATTACGGATATCGACTTTTCCGCAGCCAGTGACCTGCGCGATCTGTTTATGGCGCTGCGGCGGCGTAATATCGGCGTTGTATTCGGACGCGTCAGTCCCTACCTGCGGGCGGACATGGACCGCCATCGCATTACGCCGGTGGTGGGGGCGGAAAACCTGTATACCCAGTTGCACACTGCCATCGGGGCAGCGCAGGCGATCGTAAAAGCACGCGGGGAGGCTGCCATCCACAGGCAAGGATAGACCCGAACACCCGCAATGGCACCTTTCCGTGTTGCCAGCATAGCAGTTTTGCACCTGTTTCCGGCTTTGTGCATATTGAAAGGGGAACGATTATCCGCCCGGATACTTTTCATTAAGGGAGTACGCCCGTTTCAGCATCTGTCGCGACGTGGATAGTCAGTTTTAGGGAAGGAAGTATGAAATCGTTACCATTTGTAAAATGCCAGTCCGTATAATTCTGGCATGAATATTATGGTGTTCAGTCTGCTGCCCTGCCTGTCAAGAGAAGGTGCAGGTCCCCCACCCCTAGATGCCAGAGATGAAATGAAAGCCGGGATCTACACGCAAAACCACATTTCCCCTGTCCAGAAATCCTCTCCGGGTCGGTGTATTGTCCCGCTTCTTATGGCGCTGTTGCCCCTGTCTGGTCTTGCGGGCTGTGGTTATACGGATTCCCGCACCGCTCATCGCGCCCAGATGACCATGATCGGCATGGACAGTACGGATGTACAGTCCTGCGTCGGCATCCCGGATAAAATAAAGAAAATAGATGATAACGTGCAGGTATTTGAGTATGTGCGCACGCTCAATATTCCCGCTGCCAATGATTCCACGCTGTTTCCGTTACAGACGATCGTAAACCTGACGCAAACGGCGCTGGGTGGCGCGGGCAAGACCTGTGTTGCCGACATACGCTTTGAAAATGATAAGGTCACGGACCTGCATTACAGTGGCGATGATGATGAAATCATCGGGGTGGATGGCGTGTGTTCCATCGTGACGCGCGGGTGTATCCGTCGTCCCCTTTCGTCCATGCGGCATGTGAAAAAGGGTATATTGGGGCCGGTATCGGCCTTCCATCCCCCGGCGGCGGAAACGCCGCCTGCGAATACGCCGGTTTCAGCCACAAAGTAATCTGTTGCCGCCAACTTCTTAAGAGTCCCCATACGTTCGTTTTCTTACGCAGATCCCCCCATCATCCCGTGTTGCGGCAGGACGGGAGAAAATGCGGCGAAGGGGAATGGAGCAACAGGTCCAGAAGTGGGGGCGCAGGGGGGGGGCGGCTTACGTCTCTTGCCCGGATGGCATGCCCATACGGGCAATGACCTTCAGCGCACCGGCCAGACGTTCAATATAGGGGTCATCGTGGTTCTGCCAGTGCCGGTCGTGCAGGATGGCGCGTGCCATGGCCTGTGCCTTCGGGTCATGATCCTGCCATGCCCGCAGGAAGACGCGCAGCCGCCGCTCCAGCCATCGGGACAGGAAGCCCGAGCGTGCCAGTTCCCGCACTGTGATGACTTCAATCCCGACCGTCATGGCGTCAAGCCGCATCTGGATATGGGCCAGCACGACCGGACGGGAAACGCCGTGTGCGTTACGGACCGAGCGGACCATGCTGTCCGCATTTTCCGACAGCCATTGATATACGGACATCCCGTTACGCCGGTCAGCCAGTGCCCATAGCCGCCGCGTCCAGGCTTCGGTGCGCCGCATATGTGCGTCCGGCCGGAAGGGCAGCACCAGCCGGAATGTCCACCATGCGAACAGGACCGCCCCCAGGAACGCGGAAATGCCGTTGAGGAAGGAGACCTCGTCAAACCGCCCCTGATTGGCTGGTCCGATCAGCACCGGCAGGAACATGTTGAATGAAAACGCGTAACCGGCAGTGGCAGGCGTGCGCGCCGCAAGGCCGCCAATCGTCATCGGGACCAGCAGCAGCAGCACCAGTGTTTCCGGCGCCGTCACGGCAGGCATGACCAGAAAGACGAACACGGCGGCAACAGCCGCGCACCATACCGCCCCCTTGAAAAACGGGCTTGAGGCCAGAAGCGGGTTTTCCCGTGTGGCCAGCAGCCCATAGACCAGCGATACAAAGGATACGAAGCCTGCCCCGGCGGGCCAGCCCGTTACCTCCCACAGCAACCACGCGGCCATGATCCCCGCTGCGGCGCGGATGCCGTTTTCCGCCGCTTCCACCGCCAGTCTGCGTGAACGCAGCGCGAAGCGGAACCTGTCGCCCGGAACGGGTGTTTCACACGCCTGTATATGGGTCCGTGCCGCAGCCAGATCGGCCGCGATTCCGTGGCTGTCCGTCATGTCCGCCACCTGCCCGGCAATGGCCATGCCACGCGCGCGCGCGATCAGCATCATCATGTCCGCAAGGGCAGCACGCGCATGGTCCGCGACCCTGCCGCCCTGTGGGCCCATTTCCAGCGTGTCGTATTCCACCCGGCTGTTTGCGCCCACAAGATCGGTCAGCAGGCGGCCCTGTGTCTCGGCGTCGATGCGTCCCTGCGTAAGGGGACCGACATCTTTCGAGACCTCGCTCCACAGGGCGTGGAGCCGGGCAAGCAGGCGGGTGCGCGCCTGTTCGTTCAGGGCGGGAATGAATATCGCCGCCAGCGTCGCCTCACACACGATACCCAGAATGATGTAGGAACCGCGTGACATGGCGATGTTGAACACGTCATCGGGCGCCGTGATGGCCCCGGTGGCCACTATGGCCGATGTAAAGCTTGTGACCAGCAGGCCGTAGGAACGATAGCCGTCAAAAAAGGTGGCGCAGCCGCAGCACAGGCCGATCCATAAGGCCAGTCCCGGAAAAAACAGCCCCGGAGCCTGCGGGAATGCCGCGATCAGCGCCACGGCGGCGGCACAGCCGATCAGGGTGCCCACGACACGCCAGCGTGCTTTGGACAGGGATTCCCCGCGGGAGGACTGGGCCACGACCCATACCGTCAGCGGCGCCCATTGCGGGCTGTCCAGTTCCATCCACATCGCGATCAGTAGCGACAGCGCCGCTGCAAGCGACGTGCGCAGCGCAAACACCATATCGGCGGGGGAAGGGGCAAGAAGCCAGCGCAGTTTTCCGTGCCACAGACCGGCGTGGTTGTGAAAGGGGCTGCGCAGGGCGGAGATGAAAGCCTTTGTCTGGCTCCCTGCTGCATCCGTCTCCGCATTCATGGCGCATTCCACCTTCAAAAAAGCATACGCTGCGAAAAACGGTGTTTTTCGTCCAAGTCTTTATAATGATAAAATCATAAGCAGGATTTATCAGAAGTTTTTTTTGGCGTAAGGGCCCTTCAGGTTCACCCGGAAGCCGGACGGAAACGCGCAGGAACAGGGGCGGCAGACCGGCTGGTGCTTTCGGCCCGCGGAAGTGGGGCGAATGTGCCCGATTTCCAGTATATCCACACGCATGGCTGTCGCCCTGTGTCGGCACTGGTTCTCGGTCACTCTTATCCATAATGCCGCAATAGCGGTACCATATAGGCAAGACAGATGAATACGGCCTTCCTTTCCTCCGGCATGATGCTGGCATTTGCGGCGTTTTCTGCGTTCTCGATCAGCGATGCGTATTCAAAGCTGCTGGCCGGACAACTGGACCCGTTCGAGGTCGCGTTTTCAGGCGGCGTGTTCGGTTTCCTGATCATTCCCTTCATCCGGCGTCCCGATGAATCCTACCGGGATATCTTCTCCACCACCCACCCGCTCATGTGGCTGGTGCGGGCGGTGTCCATTTTCGCCGCCACCGCCGCCAGTGTCGAAGCCTTCATGCTGCTGCCCATGCCTGAAGCGCTTTCGCTCATGTTTCTCATGCCGCTGTTCGTCACCATCCTTTCGGTCGCCCTGTTGCATGAAAAGGTGTCCGGCTGGGCGTGGCTGGCCGTCATTCTGGGCTTCGTGGGCGTGCTGATCGTGCTGCGGCCGGGCGTGCGCGCCATGCATCTGGGGCATCTGTGCGCGCTGATCGCGGCGGTGGCCAATGCCGTGGGGGTTATCGCCTACCGGCTGGCGGGTACCAGCACGCCCCGGCTTTCCCTGTTCGGGTCCAGCCTGTTCGGGCCGCTGATAGGGGACGGGGCGCTCATGCTGGCCCATGCGCACTGGCCGCATGGGGTAAAAACATGGGCGTTCCTGTTCGGCTACGGTTTTCTTGCGGCCCTTGGCCAGTTACTGATGATGATGGCAACCGAACGGGCACCGGCAAACCGGGTCGCGCTGCCGCAATACAGCCAGATGCTATGGGCCGTGGCCTTCAGCTACTTCCTGTTTCATCAACCGCTGGATGGCTGGACGTTCGTCGGGATCGTCGTCGTTACCTTTTCGGGCATGCTGAACTGGATACGCCAGCGTATCCGCTACCGACACATGGCCATGAAGGAAAGACGGGCGGCGAAACAGCGCGCGCAGGCCCAGTATGTCGTCAGCAGAAACTGATCACCCGGTAAGGAGCGGGCCGGGTGTCCGGGCACAGGCGCTCCGGCTACGTGACATACCGTAGCCGGATGGTGGTGCGGAGCAGGGATTAAAGTTTCATCCCGCCCGAGGCTTCGATACGCTGGGCATTGATCCAGCCGGTATCCGGCCCCAGCAATGCCGCGACCACACCACCGATATCGTCAGGCCGCCCCGCGCGGCCCAGCGCCGTGACCGAGGCGACATAGCCATTGATGTCGCTGTTATCGCGCACCGCCCCGCCACCGAAATCGGTTTCGATCGCGCCGGGAGCCAGCGTGTTCACGGTTATTTTCCGCGCCGCCAGTTCCGTGGCCTGATAGCGGGTCAGCACTTCGACCGCCCCCTTCATCGCGGCGTAGGCCCCATAGCCCGGCAGGCAGAAACGGGTCAGTCCGGTCGAGATATTGAGGATACGGCCCCCATCAGCCATGAGCGGCACGAGCTTCTGCGTCAGGAAAAAAGCGCCCTTGAGATGGATGTTGACCAGCGTATCGAACTGCGCCTCGGTCGTTTCCATCAGGGGCGCATGAATCCCGATCCCGGCATTATTGACCAGAAAATTGAAGTGACTGGCCTGCCACTGGACCAGTGTTTCGGCCACCTGACTGGCAAATGTGTCGAACCCGGCGGTATCGGCCACATCCAGTTGCAGCGCCCGGACCCGGCGGCCCTGCTGCGTCAGTTCCGCCGCCACGGCCTGCGCGCCTTCAAGATTGCTCCGGTAGGTCAGGATGATGTCAACGCCCTGGCGTGCCAGATGCCGGATCATGCTCAGGCCCAGTCCCCTGTCCCCACCCGTAACCAGTGCGATCGGTGCGGTATCTGCCATGTCTCTCTCCATTATCTGTAATGGTGGCGAGCATACAGGACGGGGTAGGGCCAATAATCCCTGAACTGGCGATCACACCTGTCGCCAGTTCCGAACAATCCGGGACTGACTTCCGGGCTTCTGTCGTTTTTCAGTTACTATCCTGTCTCGACATAACATGAACGGCATGGCAGAAGCCGTTGCCAGTAATAATGACGATGGTTTCATTGCCGGAAGCCATTATCCGGCGTGAGCGCCTGTTTTCTCGCGTCTTGAATGTTCCGTATGCCGTGGGGCAAGATGGATAAGGACGAGAGGAGAGGGAATGAAGCCCGTCGCCATGACAGATGCCCCGGTACAGGGATTGCGGGAACGCAAACAGGCCCGCGTGCGCAGTACCCTGATTGCGGAAGCGATGCGGCTGTTTTCCACGCAGGGATACGATCAGACAACGGTGGATGAAATCGCCGAAGCGGCCGAGGTCTCGCGCCGTACCCTGTTCCGCATGTTCGAGACAAAGGGCGACATCGTTCTGGCATGGACAAAGGGCATGACCCAGACCCTGACCGATGCCCTCGCGGCCTGCCCCCGGGACATGCCTGCGGGGGATGCGATGATGCACGCCTTCATTTCCCTTGTGCCCCGTATCGCCGCAAACCGGCAGGATACGTATGATTTTGTCTATCTGATCGAAAAGACGCCGTCCCTGCAGACGGTCAGCCTCCAGAAATACGGCAAATGGGAAGACTGTCTGGCGGAGGGACTGGCAAAGCGCCTGCCGGTACGCAGGAACCGCAAGATTGCTGCCCGTCTCATGGCGCGTGGCGGCATCGCCATTTTCCGCACGGCGCTGGATGACTGGATCAGGCTGAAGGGTCGTCCCGCACTGGTGCCGCTGCTGCAGAAAACCTATGCGCTGCAGACCGCGCTATGGTCACACCCCGCTGATCCCGAAACGGATGCCCCGGCCTGACCGGCCGGGACATTTCATTGATATGATGGCGGGTTCTCAGTCCAGCCGGACGGAGGGGCGCACGAATACGTCCAGCCAGTCCACAAGGCAGGACACCGTGCCGCGGAAGGTGCCGTACAGTTCAAACTGATGCTGGCGATAGAGCATGATATGCACCAGTCGCGCCGTAATGCCGCGCAGCCAGCCGCCACCGAACACCTTGCCGCCGGGGAAAGTGCCCCAGCCGTTGTAATCGCCCAGTGCGACGACCGCGCCCTTGTTGTGGAACGCAAAGGCCGGTAGCGGGCGACCATTGATCCATGCGGGCATGTAGCGCGCCAGATGATGGGCCTGCTGGCGTGCCGCCTGCGCCGTGGGGGCCACCGGCTTTTCGGCAATGAAGGCGCAGTCACCCATGGCGAAGATATTGTCGTCTTCCACCAGTTGCAGGGTGGGACGGACTTCAAGCTGACCGGAGCGCGACAGCTTCAGTTCACCGAATTTGCGCGTGACATCGGGCGCTTTCACGCCTGCGGCCCAGACACGCAGCGTCGCGGGGATGCGGGTGCCGTCCTTGAGCATGAAGCCCTTTTCATCGGCGCCACTGACCATGGCCGATGTCATCACCTCGACTCCGATGGCCTCAAGCTGCTTGGTTGCGGCGGCCGATACGGATTCAGGGAAGGCGGGCAGGATGCGCGGGCCAGCTTCCAGCAGGGTGATCTTCAGCTTGGGCGGCTTCTTGCCAAAACTGTAGAGGGAGGCGAGATCAAGCGCCTTGTGCAGTTCGGCCGCAAGCTGGGTGCCCGTGGCGCCGCCGCCGACGATGGCGATGTCCAGTTCCTCGTTATTGCCAAACGCCTTGAGCAGTTCCATGCGGAAACGCTCGTTAAAGCCGTTGGCTTCGACAAGGTTGTCAATGAACAGACAGTGCTCGGCCACGCCCGGCGTGCCGAAATCGTTCGCGCGGCTGCCGATGGACAGGACCAGCGCATCATATTCCAGCTTTCGCTCTTCCAGAATGACCTCGCCCGTCGTCTCGATCACCGGGGCCAGCGTGATCGTCCTGGCCTTGCGGTCCATGCCCGAAATCTCGCCGGGCCAGAACTCGAAATGATGGCGGCTGGCCTGTGACAGGAAACTGATGCGATCGTTCTCGTTGGCCGCCGTGCCCGCTGCGAAGCAGTGCAGCATCGGCTTCCACACATGGGCGAAGCTTTTATCGACCAGCGTGATTTCCGCCCGGCCCGACTTGCCAATTGAATCGCCCAGACGGGTGGCCAGCGCCAGCCCGGCCACGCCGCCGCCAACGATCACGACCCGAAACTTTTGTGCCATCCCCAAACCCCCAATTACCCTGTCGCACAGCATCCCGGCCCCTGTGGAGAAGCCTGCCGCATAAATAAAAACATATCCGGCCGCCTGCCCTTCAGGGCAGGGCGGTTTTCAGCTTGTCAGCGGATCAAAAGAAACCGCGCTTGTTCTCGCTGTAGCTGACCAGCATGTTCTTGGTCTGCTGGTAGTGTTCAAGCACCATCTTGTGCGTTTCACGCCCGATGCCCGACTTCTTGTAGCCGCCGAACGCCGCATGCGCGGGGTAGACGTGATAGCAGTTGACCCACACGCGACCGGCTTCCAGCCCGCGACCCATGCGGTAGCAGGTGTTGGCGTCGCGGCTCCATACACCCGAACCCAGGCCGAACGGCGTGTCGTTGGCGATGGCGAGTGCTTCTTCTTCCGTCTTGAAGGTGGTCACGGCCAGAACCGGGCCAAAGATCTCTTCCTGGAAGATGCGCATCTTGTTGTTGCCCTTGAACACGGTCGGCTGCACGTAGCATCCCTTGTTCAGGTCGCCGCCAAGGTCCGGACGGCCGCCACCGGTCAGAAGCTGCGCGCCTTCTTCCTTGCCGATGTCGATATAGGACAGGATCTTTTCCTGATGACCGTGCGAGTTCTGGGCACCCATCATGGTGTTGGGGTCCAGCGGGTTGCCCTGACGGATGGCCTTGATGCGGGGCAGGGCGCGTTCCATGAACTTTTCATAGATCGATTCATGAACCAGCGCACGGCTGGGGCACGAACAGATCTGGCCCTGGTTCAGGGCGAACATGGCGAAGCCTTCGAGCGCCTTGTCCAGATAGGCATCATCATGATCCATGATGTCGGCGAAGAAGATGTTCGGCGACTTGCCGCCCAGTTCCAGCGTGGCGGGGATCAGGTGTTCCGCCGCGGCATGCGCGATCATCTTGCCGGTGGGTGTGGAACCGGTGAAGGCGATCTTGGCGATGCGGTCGCTGTTGGACAGGGCGGCGCCCACGTCACGGCCCAGACCGTTGACGATGTTCAGCGTGCCGGCCGGGAACAGGTCCCCGATCAGTTCCATCAGCACCAGCATGCTTGCGGGCGTGCTTTCGGCGGGCTTCATGACGACGCAGTTGCCTGCGGCCAGTGCCGGCGCCAGCTTCCATGACCCCATGAGCAGGGGGAAGTTCCACGGAATGATCTGGGCAACGACGCCAAGCGGTTCGTGGAAATGGTAGGCGATGGTGGTGGCGTCGATTTCGCCCAGCGTGCCTTCCTGTGCGCGGATGCAGCCTGCGAAATAGCGGAAATGGTCGATCGCCAGCGGGATGTCAGCGGTCAGGGTCTCGCGGATGGGCTTGCCGTTATCCCATGTTTCGGCGCGGGCCAGCAGGTCCAGGTTCTGTTCCATGCGCTCTGCCGCGCGCAGCAGGATCAGCGCGCGATCGGCAGGTGCCATGTGGCCCCAGGCGGTCTTCGCCTTGTGCGCGGCATCAAGTGCCAGTTCCACGTCCGCTGCAGTGGAAGCGGGCACTTCACACAGCACGCGCCCATCGACGGGGGAAGTATTGGTCAGGTAGTGACCTTCAACCGGGGCAACCCATTCGCCACCGATATAGTTGCCATAACGCGACTTGAACGGCGGGGCCGCCGTGAGGCTATCTGCTGACACGTGAATATTCCTTCAGGATAAGGCTTCGTGCCCTAATAGACCTGACATGGATTCATGTAATTCCATGAGGTAATGAGGGTACTGCAAAACTGTATTTCGGTTCGATATGGCCGCATTACTTTCATGGGTAATGGCATTGGCCGATCCGGACCGTAGGTGTGATTTCTTGAAACCTGTGGACGTGATCTCCCTGGAAACCAAACCGAACCTTGATGCGCCCCGGTAAGGTATCGGGGGATAATCTATATACGGTGATATATAGACACGTCCGGTACCGCAAGCGTTCGGATTATAACGTAACCGTGAGGTGTGCATCTGGTGCCATAATGTGTTAATTAAAAACGTTTAAATACAGTATGTTAAATAATAATGAATAATAAATATCTATTGATTTCGACATCCTGTGTCACAAAACCGGCGAATGGAATTTTAGCGCCTTGCGGGGTTCAAGGGCCGATTCCTGCCCGGTCAGGTCTGAAATGATCCCCTGTCCGGATTCCGGCGGTTTCATGCGTATGACGCAGGAGGCAGTTACGGCTGTGTAGTCAGCCATCCGAGTCCGGGTAATGCGTCCCGCCTGGTGCGGTTTTCTACGCGGCCTCCATATGGGATGTGACAATCCGGATGGGCGGGGCCACGTTCTATTGCGTGCAGGCGTGTCCCGCATGGCGGATGTCATCCGGCTGCCCGGTTCAGCAAGCGGGGCGTGGGCTTACCGGTGGCCGCGACCTGTCATGGGCTGATCATAATCCTGCCGGAACTGACAGTTCAGCTCCCGCGCATCCTTGCCGCGTTCTGGGCCCGCAACCGCGACACGCTGATCAGCGCGCCCAGCCAGGCCGTTGCCACGCCACATTCCATGCAGCGTAACGTCGGCTCATGCGCGACATCGGTCAGGATCAGTGCCACCAGCATGCCGCCTGTCGTCTGGCCAAGGATGCGCGCCACGGAAATCATGCCACTGGCGCTTCCTGAACGGTGCAGCGGAGATGCGGCGACCATTGATTTATTATTGGGTGCGACAAACAGCCCAAAACCGATACCCGCGAAAGCAAAGCGCCACATGATATCAAAATTGCCCGCATCCAGCGGTGTCAGGCGCACCAGCAGATAGCCAAGTCCAACAATAAACAGTCCCGCCGATGACAGGATGCCCGCCGGATACCGGTCGGCCATACGCCCGACAAATGGTCCCGCCACAATCATTCCCACTGGCCATGGGGTAATCAGCAGTCCCGTTTCCACGGCGGAGCGGTGGAAAACTCCGGTCAGCGCAAAGGGAATGGAGATCATGTAGAAATTGGCGGCCATATATCCAAGAAAGCAGGTGATGAATCCGGTCCGGAAGGCGGTAATGGCAAGCAGGTCAACCGGAAGCAGGGGGGCAGCGCGTCCGTGCTGACGTCGCACCAGACCGGTCAGGGCGGCAAGTCCTGTTCCCGCCAGCCCGAGGGAGAGGACATCGACATTCCCATGGACCAGCATGTCGCAGCCAACCAGAATGCCTCCGAAGGCCAGAATGTTCAGCACGATGCTGCCCCAGTCCAGTCGACGTGGCTGACCGCCCGCGCGTGGCAGGAACCCGACCACCAGCGCGAGTGTCACGATCCCGACCGGCAGGTTGAACAGGAACAGCCAGCGCCATGATGCCACCCCAAGGATCAGGGCCGCGACGGACGGACTGAGGGCCACGCCCCCCGCGATGGCCAGCGCATTGAGCGCCAGCCCCCGCCCCAGCCGGGAGGGCGGATAGACAAGGCGTACCAGGGCCGTATTGACGGCCATGATGCATGCGCCCCCCGCGCCCTGCACGGCACGGGCCAGTACCAGCACGCCCAGCGACTGCGCATTGGCGCAGATCAGGGACCCGATCATGATGACGACCAGCCCGATCGTGCATAATCGGGCCGGGCCAACCCGTTCCGACCACGCCGCCAGCGGCAGCAGCAGCATCGCGTTGACAAGCTGGTATGCATTTACCACCCATACCGATCCGGCGGCGGAAACATGTAGTTCACGCGAAATCGTGGGCAGGGCGATATTCGCAACGGCGTAATCCAGAACAGACAGTACCACCGCCAGAATGACGGGAATGATGGCGAAGCGATGTACTGCGCTTTCCGTTCCTCCCATGGAGGGAATGCCGTGTCTGCCCTGCTGCATACTGCCCATGCCGCGCCCCTTGCCCGCACTGTTGGTAATAGTGCGTAACCGAAACGACATGTCTTTTCCACCCATATGCGGGATGCTGTTCATCCGCGCATCTGTTCGAGATGGTTTGAAAGAAAACTTTGATAAAAATCAGGAAAAGTTTTTGGGGTGTCGCCGTCTTTCAAAAAAGCTTCACCAAAAACGTTTTTATGATTTCTGCATGTTTTCCAAACAGGCGCAGGAATTTCCGGATCGGGAGAATTCATGTGATGGCAATATGCGCGGTCACCATCGCTTTCATCTTTTCATGCAGTTCGACATGGCATCGTGCTCCACATGAATTCTGGGGCGGAGCTTAATCAAGGGCCGTAGCGATCAGGGCCTCCTGAAAAACTCGTCTCCCAGATATTCGGGCGGGCCGCCATCCAGCCCTTGGGCTTCAAACCCATCATTATATGGCCCCGAATAATCGCCCATGCCATAACCGTGTTCGTTCCAGTCATTATTGGCGATCATCGGACCGTCCATGCCCATCGGTTCCGGCCCCGTGGGGCCGGAGCATGCTGCAAGCGCACCAGCCAGCACGAGCAGACACAGGGCGGGGCGCAGGTGCGAAAAGGGTGTACGGAAGGGGCAGGCGATACGCATATCAGTCCGGTCGGGCTGAAGGGACAGGTTGCCCCGCCAATGGGCCGGGAACCTGCCGGCCCCGATGCCATACCTGCGTCAGATGGTCGATGGCTGTAATATCCTGCGCGGGGTTACCTGTAACAACCATAAGGTCAGCCATTTGCCCCGGCGCGATGGTGCCGCGGTCGGACAGTTGCATGAGGCGGGCTGCATTGCTGGTTGCCAGTGCAACGGCCTGCAGTGGTGTCAGGCCCGCCATTACCGAAAGACGCAGTTCCCTATGTTCGGCAAAGCCGGGAATGCGGGTAGGGGTTGCGCCTGAATCCGTGCCAAACCCGATGGCGATCCCCGCCTGGTACAGCGTCATGAGGTTACGCATGTTCATCGCCAGCGCCTTGCGGGAGGCTTCCGTCAACGGGGCGGCCAGTACCTTTGCGCGCCATGCCGGGTCGGCAAACTGCTGGCGTAGCGCAGGCGACAGGCCATAGGACAGGAATGGATCGTCCAGCCATTCGGGGTGTTCGGCAAAGATGTAATTGGCTTCATCCAGATCCAGCGTGGCGATGTAGCCGGTCCCCTGCTTTTTCATCGCACTGATCAGGGTCGGATCGACCGGTTTGTCGCGCACGCCATGGGCCAGAATGTCCACCCCTGCGGCAACAAGGGCCTGGGCATCCGACAGGTCATGGATATGGGCTGCCACCCGCTTGCCGCGTAGATGGGCCTGTATAATGGCCGCGCGGTAGATTTCCGGCCGCATCTTGGGCAGTCCGTGCGCCTTGGGCACGCCATTGCGGAAATCATCCACCCATAATTTTATAAGGTCGGTGTCTTCATCTGCCATCTTGTTGACTGCGGCACGGGCTTCGTCCGGTGTAGTGGGCCGGAAGACCTGATCCGCGCCAAGATGGAACATGTTTTCGGGCGGCACCCCATCGGGAGCGCCAATGCCCTGATCCACCCCGAACAGGTCAGCACCAGGGTTCAGTCCCGCATGCTGCTCCCGGCGCATGTCATCGAACAGGGGGGAACGGTTCAGCCCCAGCGCGGTGACGGTCAGCACGCCGTAATGTTCGTACTGCGCCAGCGCGGACAGGATATTGGCGCGGGTATAATTGACTTCCCCGTTCTGGGTGCCGCTGACCTGTCCGACATGGCTGTGGTCGGAAATCAGGCCCGGCAGCACCGTCTGGCCCGTCAGATCTATTTTACGGGTATGGGCGGGGGCGTGGAGATTGCGGCCGATCGCGGCGATGTGGCCATCGCGGATCAGGATATCCGTATTGTCCTGCGCGGCGCTGCCGGTGCCATCAATCACGGTGGCATGACGCAACAGCACCGGCCTGTCCGTGGCGGCATGGGCGACGGCAGGCGTGGTGAACAGCCCCGTCAGCAGGGCGATCAGCGCGGGGCGATAACAGGACATGACGAAACTCTCCATCCAGCGGTGCCCCAGTGTTGATTGCGTGTAGCCTAGCGTCCAGTCACGTCTGTGTCGGTGGATGAAGGATTCTAGCGGGGCAGGGGCGTGGCGCCGCCTTCCGTCAGGTCGGTGAAGGCATCCTGCACGTCTCCGCTTTCGGGAAAGCATACCAGTACATCGTCGCTTTCCGCCTTGGCTTCACGCGCCGGGGTGATGACGCTGTCCCATTCACCGGCAAGGGAGGTGACCATACCAATTTCGGGCTCCAGAAACTGCCACGACCCACCCTTGACCGTAGATCCTATCACGGTCGTCAGCAGGAATATGCCCGCCTGTGCAGGCAGGGGAGATGGTACCCGCCGGAACTGGTAAATCGTACCGGATTTTCCAAACAATGTGAATGAAGTCCACGGTTCCATGGGCCTGTTCCCTCCTGAGGATGACAGAGTATGCCATATTCTAAAGCATGGGAGGGGCGTCAGGCTGCACATCATGCATGCAGGTAGCTGGTGTCCGGGCATTCATCATTTTTGGTGAAGCCATTGGCGGGATAAAGTCCGGTCCGGTGAGGCCGCCTGCGATGGCAATTCCTTTTCGTGCGGGTGGAATGGACCAGCGTCATTAAAAAATTGACGTGCCATACGAAATGCCGGTCAGCGTGGACGCTGCTATACGCATGGTGCTATCGCGCGTGTAATTGTCAGGGCTGAGATGCGGTTATGCCCGCCTGATCACTACTGATACGGTCATCCCCAGCAGCAGCGGTGGTAATCGAATCAGCGCGTCCTACGTGGTTTCTGGTCACGCATTGTGCCGTAAAATAGCAATGCAGGTCGGGATGAGCGTTAACAAAAAAAGCCAGAAGCTTTTTTATCTGTGACGGGCATGACAGAACCATATCCCGAAAAATTCTGGACTGTGACTTTATGAAGGTCTGACAGGGAATGGAAAGGTATGTTGATGCGCATGCCCGCAGGTAGAAACCAGACGGCATAAACAGTTGCTACTGTCTCATGATTTTGCATGCGAGAGAAGAGAAGGCTGGGAAAGGGCAATCCCCTTTTCCAAAAGCAAATTCTCTATCTGAATAAGCCTGCGGATACTTTGCGTATCGTGTAAGCCCTTGAAAGGCTTGGCGTCCCGTACGGGATTCGAACCCGTGTTGCCGCCGTGAAAGGGCGGTGTCCTAGGCCTCTAGACGAACGGGACTAAAGGCGTGAGGGGTGTGTATCCCGGCACAGGGGGGCGGTCAACCCCCTGTTTTAAAAATATTGAAATTATTGGGCGATTGCCGCGTCACGGATAAAAAATGTGGCGGATGTCCGCCCGTTCCAGCTTTCTGCCCGCAGCCAGCCCGCCAGATGCAGCGGCGGCATGTCGCGATCTTCCAGCACGGGGGCAAGCGGGCTTTCATTGGCGCGGAAGATCAGGGCCTTCAGTCGGGGGCCGCGTCCTTCCCCCTGCAGCGTCAGGCGCAGGGTGTTGCCTTCGCGGCCAATACGTTCGGCATAGGCGACCCGTACGCGGGGCAGGGCGATCAGAGGTTCGTCATTGCCCGCGCCGAACGGGGCCAGCCGGTCCATGTCGGTGGCCAGCGCCACGTCCGCTGCGGCGACATTCACCACGGCGTCAATGGTCAGGTCCACTGCATCGGGCAGACTGGCGGCGGTGGCAAGGTGACGGTCCAGAAAAGCGTGCAGGGCGGGAATCCCCTCCGCAGGCAGTCCGAAACCCGCTGCCATCGCATGTCCACCGCCGGATGACAGCAGTCCTGCCTGTCGCGCCGCGATGATGGCACCGCCCAGATCCTGCCCCGGTACCGATCGGGCCGAGCCTTTGACGGTGCCGTCCTCCATTTCCGCGCCGACCAGAACGGGGCGATTGAATTTTTCCTTTATACGCCCGGCCACAATCCCCACGACGCCGGGATGCCAGTCCCGTCCGCTCAGTACCAGCACGGCATGGCCCTGTTCGCGCTGTTCGGCGGCCAGTTCCATGGCGCGGTCCAGAATGCCCGCTTCAACGCTCTGGCGGCTGTGGTTGACGGAATTCAGGCGCTCGGCCAGCGTCTGGGCCTCGGCGGCGTCTTCGCACAGAAGCAGGCGCAGCCCCATGCCCGAATCCGCGATGCGTCCCCCCGCATTGATGCGTGGCCCCACGGCAAAGCCGCAGGTGAAGGCGGACAGCGGATCACGCGCGCCTGCAGCATCCAGCAGGGCGGCCAGGCCGGTGCGCTGCCTGCGCGCCATCACCTTCAGCCCCTGTGCGACAAAGGCCCGGTTCAGCCCGTCCAGCGGCATGACATCGCAGACCGTGGCCAGCGCCACCAGATCGAGGCTGTTCATAAGCTGTGGGTCCGGGCGGGAATCGAACCAGCCTTCCTGCCGCAGGACACGTGTCGTGGCGACAGCCGTCATGAACGTCACCGCCGCCGCACAGATGCCATGCAGGCCAGAAGGACAGTCCGGGCGGTTGGGATTGATGGTGGCCAGAACCTTCGGTAACGCGCCCTGCACCTGATGATGGTCAAGGATGATGACATCGGTTTTCTGGCTGGCCAGTTCCAGGATGTCCACCGCCGCCGTGCCGCAGTCCAGGCATACGATCAGGCTTGCGCCCTGATCCTGCATGGCGGCAATGGCGGGGGTATTGGGGCCGTAGCCCTCTGTCATGCGATCGGGAATGTGGGTCAGTACCGTGCAGCCCTGACCGCGCAGGAAATCGGTCAGAAGCGCTGTGGAACAGGCCCCGTCCACGTCGTAATCACCAAACAGCCCGACCGTTTCGCCGTTGCGGATGGCGGCGGCCAGACGCCCGGCAGCGCGGTCCATGTCCGTGAAGGTGGACGGGTCGGGCATTAGCGCCCGTAGTGTCGGGGTCAGGTAGGTCTGGACCTGATCAGGTGCAATCCCGCGCAGGGCCAGCATGCGGCCCACGATTTCCGGCAGGTTGGCCTGCTGGGATATGGCCATGCCCATGCGGTCGGTATGGCTTGCCTGCCCGCCCTCGCGCCAGTTCCACCGCCGTCCCGTTACGCTGCGGATAACCCCCAGCACGGCTGGTTCGGGTTCGTTGCACCCGGACATGGCGGCAGGCGGGACGGAAAGCAGGTCGGCGGCGGACATTGGCCGTTTCCTTCAGATATGGGGGCGGACGGCGCGTGGCCGCCCGCCAGCGGGCTTCAGCCCGCGTCGATGCGGATCAGGGCCGGTTCGTCCAGAACGGCGGCCAGTTCTGCAATATGGTGCAGGGCGTGCTGCATCGCCGCTTCCGATGTTTTGTGGGTCAGCAGCACCAGCGGCACGGCATGCGTGCCATCGGGGCGGACCTCATGCGCATCGGCATGCTGGAGCATGCTGCGCAGGGATACCCCGTTGTCGCGCAGTACGGCGGTGATGTCGGCAATTACGCCGGGGCGATCCTGCACGTTCAGGCGCAGGTAGTATTCCCCGGTAAACGACTTGCTGGGCATGGCCACGGCCTGTGTCAGGCTGTCGGCGTCGCAACCCCATACGGGAATGGCGCTGCCACGGGCAATGTCGATCAGGTCGGCGGCGACGGCGGTGGCTGTTGGCCCTTCGCCCGCGCCACGCCCCTCAAGCATCAGGCGCCCCACAAAGGCCCCTTCCGCCACCACGGCGTTGAATACGCCATTGACCTGCGCGATGGAGGCATCCTGGGGCACAAGGCAGGGATGGACGCGCGCCTCGATCCCGTTTTCATGCTGGCGGGCGATGCCCAGCAGCTTGATGCGGTAGCCCATCTTGCGGGCAAACTGCAGGTCGAGCGCGCCGATACGCCGGATGCCTTCAATATAGACGGAAGCGAACACCACGGGTCGCCCGAAGGCCAACCCCGCCAGAATGGCCAGCTTGTGTGCCGTGTCGATACCGTCAACATCGGTGGACGGATCAGCTTCGGCATAGCCAAGCTTCTGCGCGTCCGACAGGATTTCGGCAAAGTCCCGGCCGGTCTCGTGCATTACGCTCAGGATGTAGTTGCACGTACCGTTCAGGATGCCGCCGATCTTGAGTATCCGGTCGGCAGCCAGTCCTTCGCGCACGGTCTTGATGGCGGGAATGCCCCCGGCCACTGCGGCTTCGAACATGAGCGGCACGCCCGCTTCCTGTGCCGTGCACGCCAGTTCCGCGCCGTGGATTGCGATCAGCGCCTTGTTGGCGGTGACCACCGGCCTGCGGTTTTCCAGCGCGCGGCTGACCGTCAGGCGCGCGGGGCCTTCCGCCCCGCCGATCAGCTCGGCCACGACATCCACATCGGGATGGGTGGCCAGTTCTTCCGGCGTGTCGCACCACGCCACACCGGACAGGTCGATCCCGCGATCCCGCGTGCGATCGCGCGCGCTGACGGCGGTCACCACCAGTTCGCGGCCCGCGCGGGCGCGGATCAGGGCCGCGTTTTCACGCAGCAGCCTGACAACGCCAGCGCCAACCGTGCCCAGACCGGCAATACCGATACGCAGGGGCCTGGGTTCAGATGTGGAATGGGGAGATGTCATTTCTTTTCCGTCAACCGATAGGGCAGTCATGAATGGGCGGACTGGGTGCCAGCCAGCGGGGCAGCCTGCTGCGTGGTGGGGGCGATGCCGCCATGTTCAGCCATGAAATGGCGGATGGAGCGGCAGGCCTGACGCAGGCGCTGGGTGTTTTCCACCAGACCGATGCGCACGAAACCTTCGCCATATTCGCCAAAGCCCAGGCCGGGGGCCACGGCGACGCCGGCTTCTTTCAGCAGCAGCTTGGAAAAGCCGACGCTGCCCAGTTCGCGGAAGCGTTCGGGAATGGGCGCCCATGCGAACATCGACCCTTCGGGGGAGGGTACGTCCCAGCCCGCCGAATGCAGGCCCTGAATGAGCACATCGCGGCGCTTGCGGTAAATATCGCGGATTTCCGCGACACAGTCCTGCGGCCCGCTGAGGGCGGCGACGGCGGCGACCTGAATGGGGGTGAACGCGCCGTAATCCAGATAGGACTTGATCCGGGTCAGCGCCGAAATCAGATGCGGATTGCCCGCAGCAAACCCCATGCGCCAGCCCGCCATGGAATAGGTCTTGGACAGGGAGGTGAACTCCACCGCGATGTCCTTCGCCCCCGGCACTTCCAGAATGGAAGGGGGTACCTTGTCGCCAAAATAGATCTCGGCATAGGCAAGGTCGGACAGGATCCAGATTTCGTGCTTGCGGGCAAAGGCCACAAGCTTGCGGTAGAAATCAAGGTCGGCCAGATACGCCGTGGGATTGGACGGGAAATTGACGATCAGCGCCGTGGGCTTGGGCACCGAATGGCGCACCGCGCGGTCCAGCGCTTCCAGCATCTCGTCATCCGGCGTCGCGGGAATCGAGCGTACGGACGCCCCGGCGATGATGAAGCCGAACTGGTGAATGGGATAGGACGGGTTGGGCACCAGAATGGTGTCGCCCGGACTGGTGATGGCGGAAGCAAGGTTGGCCAGCCCTTCCTTGGACCCGAGGGTGGCGATCACTTCGGTTTCCGGGTCCAGCTTCACGTTGAAGCGGCGCTCGTAATACCCCGCCAGCGCGCGGCGCAGCCCGGGAATGCCACGGCTTACGGAATAACGGTGGGCGCGCGGGTCGCTTACGGTTTCCACCAGCTTCTGCACGATGTGCGGCGGGGTGGGGGTGTCCGGATTGCCCATGCCCAGATCAATAATATCCTCCCCCCGCGCTCGGGCCTGGGCCTTGGCCTTGTTGACTTCGGCGAAGACATAGGGCGGCAGGCGGCGGATACGATGAAATTCTTCGGTCATGGGACGCTCTGTTGAGGGCACGCGGCGCGCGCCGGGTTGAAATCAGGTCGTATGGCGACCCCGTCAGGCGGGGCCGGATCGCACTCTAGCGCACGACGGCAATTCTTGCACCATTGCCAAAGGCATGGGCATGCACTGCAATGCGGTCGGCCGGCACGCCGCGCGCCAGCAGCAGGCCGGTCAGTGTGCGCGTGCGCAGTATGGCAAGGTTCAGCGCCGCGGCCTGCCCCTGCGCCGTGGCGGTGGCGGCATTGCCATAGCCGTTCACGATTACGAACCGGTTGCCACGCCCCTTCAGTACGGCGTTGACCACATCCTCCTCCCCCTCCTCGATCCGGTCGGAGCCGGGCAGGAACTGTACGGATTCGCCATCATCGGGGGATGCGATGTTGTAGGCGGGCAGGTCCATGCCATCGCGTTGCGCGTTGTCGGGCAGGGCGATGCCCCCGACAGTGGGCAGTTCCGGCGGGCCATCGGGTATCTGCGGCAGGTTGGCGGGCAGGGCTTCGGGCTGGTCGGGGATGATGGTCGTGACTTCCGGCATGACCAGATGGCCCGCGCTGTCACGCACGGGTTCCGCCTGTCGGGACATGCCCCGCGCGGACCCGCCCGTGCCGGATGACGTTGCAGGCTGCGGGCCACTGTTTGTCCCGGCGGGCGGCGGCCCGTCGGCGGTCTTGAGGGAGGCTGACTGGCTCCCCTTCGTCCGGGCGGTGGGAATGGGCGGAATATCCGCGACCGAGGGCATGTCCCCCATGATCGCATCCTGCCGCTGGTTGAGTTCGCGCTGCGCCTCCAGATCGGCGGTAATGTCTTCGCGCAGGTCCTGCGATGGCAGTTCGGGGGCTTTGTGCGGGCCAAGGCCGACCTTGGGGTAGGCTTCATGCGCGCCGGGCGGGGGCGGTCGCTGCTGACCGATCACGCCGCCCTGATACTCATGGTACCAGTCGCTGATGGTGTCGACCGTATCCTGATGATGCGCGCATCCCGCGACACCCGTGCCGAGCAGGGCAAGCAGGGCAACCCGTGAAGCGATGGCGAATCCGCATGGTGGAAAAAAAAATCTTCCCGGACTTGGCGATGGTGCCGGCTTTCCCAATCTCTAGCTCCCGTGGCCTTTCACGGCCCGTACACAACATGACCGGGGCAAACTAGCCTGCAATCCCGATCTTAGCGAGAGGGGGCGTGCCACCTGATCCATCTTGCCCGATTGCAAGGTCGGGACTTGGCACCGGACGCAAGGCAGCGCAGGATAAGGTCATGACCAGGCCAGTCCCGGAGAATAGGGAGAACCCGATGAACGGCATGCAGCCGAAACACCGCGTCCGTATGGATGATGAAGATCCCAGGGATCCCGATATCCCCGAACCCCAGGGTCCCGAAACCGAGGAACCTGATCGTAACCGTACGCTCTCGTCCCCCATCGGGGAGCTGGAAAGCCGCCTGTTCGACCAGCGCAAGGTGCTGGTGTTCGGCCCGATCAACGACAAGATCGCCCGTGACGTAACGGGCCGCCTGCTGGCGCTGGCCGGTACGTCGGACAAGCCGATCGACGTGTATGTCAATTCGCCCGGCGGCCATGTCGAAAGTGGTGACACCATCCACGACATGATCCGCTTTGTCGATTCGATTGCCCCGGTCAACATGATCGGAACCGGCTGGGTCGCATCCGCTGGCGCGCTGATTTTTGCAGCCGGCCATCCGGACCGTCGTTTCTGTCTGCCCAATACGCGATTCCTGCTGCACCAGCCGATGGGTGGCGTGCGCGGGCCCGCCACCGATATTGATATCGAGGCGCGGGAAATTGTGAAAATGCGCGAACGCCTCAACCGTCTGTTCGCTGACGTGACCGGGCAACCTTACGAGAAAATCTGCAAGGACACCGACCGCAACTACTGGATGTCCGCCCCCGAGGCGATCGAATACGGGCTGGTGACGCGCGTAATCGACAAAATCTCGGATCTGCATTGATCCAGGGCAAGGCGCACCTTTCGGCACGTTTCTAATGCTGGTGTTCCGTTTCGCGGGCAGGGCTTTGGCCTTGCCCGCGAATTCCAGATAACAGTTCTACGTTTCTTGTTGAGTATGATACCTAAACCGGCAACGAGGACGTCAGGCTGTTTGATGAATGCCACATCGGCCGGCGTAACCACACCGTTCCGAGCAGCGAGCCGACATGACGAAATCACTTTCTGACATCTATACAAACCTGCCCGAAGCCCGCGATGCGGGAACCGCCACGCCCGACGCCGTGGCCAGGGCCGATTTCAACGCCCGCCACTGGTCCAGTCCCGTTGCCGGCCCGCTCCAGCCCGGATCGGCGGAGCATAAGAAGGCGGTTGCGGACATGTTCCGCGATACCTTCAACCCCTACAAGCCGTCGGTCATCGAATGGCCGAAGCTGGACCCCGAAACGCTGAAGCGCGTGACGTCGCTGCCGATCTGGGACATTGCCGTCCAGACCGAAGGCAAGGCCCGCCTGCGCATGGCCGCCTATGCCCGTCTGATCGAGGACCCCGACATGAAGGATGCCCTTTCACGCAATGCGTGGGAGGAAAACCGCCATAAGGAAGTCCTGTCCAAGATGGTGGAAGCCTATGGCATCCCGCTGGCGTCCGAACCGCCTTACATCGAGCCGCGCGACGTGGAATGGGCCTATATGGTCACCGGCTTTTCTGAATGCGTGGACAGCTTCTTCGCGTTCGGCCTGTTCGCCATTGCCCGTAAATCCGCTTTCTTCCCGCCCGAACTGATCGAGACGTTCGAGCCGGTGATGCAGGAAGAATGTCGTCATATCCTGCTGTTCGCCAACTGGCTGGCCTGGCACCGTGCCGTCATGCCGCTGTGGCGTCGCCCGTGGTTTGAACTGCGGGTGATCGGCGTGTGGCTGTTCCTGCTGTATGAACGGCTGGGCATGGTCACGACATTCGATGCGGATGGCAACACGCACGAGCAGGACAACAACTTCACCGTAAACGGCACGAAGGATGTGGCGAATGTCGATGTTCCGCTGCGGGACATGATCGACATCTGCCTGATCGAAAATGAGCGCCGTTTCGCGGGTTACGATCCGCGCCTGCTGCGGCCGAAGCTTGCGCCCAACCTTGCGCGCTTCATCCGCTTCTTCCTCAAGCGCACGCCCGAAAGCGCGCAGCTTGAAAGCCAGCCCGGCGCGGCCTGAATGGCTCTGGTCCCTCACTCCCCATCGGGAGGTGAGGGACCGTCGTTTTCTAGCCCAGTGTAGGGGTTACGGTCCCGGCCCCGAAATCAAGCTGGCCCAGATAGGCCACGCGGGTAGCAGGCACGATGTCACCTATGCGACCATCCGTGATGCGGGCATAGCCGAATACCTTGCTTTCCTCCTCCGATGAGGAGCCGATGGCCAGCCCGGCGAACTGCTTGCCGCTTTCATCCTTGAGCTGCCACACATCCCCCCGCACGACCGCATCGTATTTGTAGCGGAAACCGGGCACGATCCGGGTCAGGATCAGGGGCATGGCCTCGGTCACGTCGAGCGCCGTACGCACGAATTCCGTGCAGCTTTCATCCGGCGCAAAATAGCCGCGTGCGTCCTTTGTCATGAGAATCAGGCCCGGCGTGGTTCCTTCCGGCGAGACAAGGCGGCTGCGGATGACCAGTTTCTGGTCATCGCGTGAGATTTCCGATGCAAGCATAACGGTGCCCATCCCTGCCGCCAGCAGGTCAGGCACGACGATCATCTGTGTCAGGGGAAGGGTGGCGAGCGTGGTCATCTCTCATTCTCCATCAGGGCATCTGTCAATAACGGACAGGGCAGACTGTGCGCTCCGTTATATGTCATGACAACCGCGTGGAGGCCGGGGGTTCCCATGCAGCATGGCACGGCCGCGCCGGGCGCGTGGCGGACATGGGCCTGCTGATGGCTCTGGCCACAATATCATTGGCGATATGGTGTGCGATGGCCCTATAGATCAATCGACCGCAATGCGGAATGATTCAGCCGTGAGACAAGGTGGAGCAGGGGACGGAATGTTGGATTATGGGTGCAGTAACCGGTCGGTGGTACAGGTGGGTATGACCCTTTTCAGCTTTTTCGTGCCTGCGTGGCGGACAGGTGTCTGCCCGTCCTGTGCAGCATAAGGTGACCGGCATGACCCCGTCCGATATTCCGGCATCCCCCATGCCCGTCCGTTACAGTCGGGAAACCCGCTGGCTGCACTGGATCACTGCGCTTCTCGTGCTTGAACAGTTTGTCGTGGGACAGGTGGGATGGCACCTGATGGACCGCACCGCGCCGCTGCGTCCGTGGCTGGTTGCCACCCATACGTCGCTTGGGGTGCTGCTCGCGGCCGTATTCGTAACGCGCATTGCGTGGGGACTGACGGGCGGGCGGGCGATCCGCTTTCCCGTCGTCGGTGTTCAGGACCGGATCGCGCGTGGCGTCCATCTCCTGCTGTATGTGCTGCTGGGGGGCGAGATTGCGCTGGGTTACATGGCGCGCTGGTCCACCGGGCATCCCGTAATGGCGTTCGGCGTGCCGATCAATGCGCCGTTTGCGGCCATGCCCCATGCAACCCACGTCTTTTTTTCGCGGTTGCATCATTGGGATGCCTGGCTGCTTTTGTGGGTGGCCCTTTTTCATGCCGGTGCGGGTTTCTATCACCTTCTGTTCTGCAGGGACCGTGTTTTTCAGCGGATGCTGCCCTGAAAATCCAATTCGGAATGATTTGGTATCGTTTCAGGAAAGTGAATACCCGTACAGATTTCAAGATGATTCCAAGTATAAAATAGGAACATATGCCTATATATTCGAATTCGCCAAGCCTTTGAAAGTCGCGAGAAAATTGTTGTTTTCATCCGTTTGGACGTGATTGGGATGAAGCATATATAGAGTTTTCAGATGTATATTTTCTGTTGCATATCATTAGGGTGTTTACTATTCTTAACGTAATATCAGCACGCGTGAAAATAAAAAGCTGGTCCTTATCTGGAATGTCCCTGTTGCACGCGGTTGATGCCGGATGATTTATCCGCATGCCTTCGTGCGGCGTCAGATATACGACTGTGTTCTGTCAGTAATTGGATGGTATTGATCGTTCAAAAATGGAACCTATGAGCAATCCTATCTATGAACTGAAGATCTATAGTCCGGTTCTTCTGGCTGGTGCGTTTATTGTCTGCATAACCGGGGCATGGATTACCATGCGTCTTGTTTCGCGCATTTCCGAAACGCATGGCATGCAGCGTGCCGGATGGTACCTTATGGCCGCCGTGGCCGGGTCCAGCTTTGTCTGGTGCACGCATTTCGCCGCCATGCTCGCCTATCATTCCGGGGTCATGGGGCATCTTGCTCCCGGCAGGACCGCGCTGTCGCTGCTGGTCATTTTCGCAGCCATACCCTGCGCGGTCGCGGCGGCGGTGCGGCTGAAGGGGCGCAGGGGTTCCCTGGTGGGTGGCGGTATTCTGGGGCTTGGCATCGCCAGCATGCATTATGTCGGCATGGAAGCATACCGGCTTGATGTGCCGGTAAACTGGAACATGCCGCTGGTCGCCCTGTCCATCCTGATCGGCATGGCCCTGTCTGCGGTAGCGCTTGAACTGGCGCGGCGTCCCGTCAACCTGCGGCGTGAAATCGAAATGACCGTGGCCATGGCCGGTGCGGTGGCCGGTCTTCATTTTACCGGTATGGCGGCGATGCATCTGGTCATGCAGCAGCATATGCGTTCGATGCCGGATAACGACCAGTTCCAGATGATCGGCTTTGCGGTCATCGGTGGCTCGCTGCTGACCATCATTACCGGTATCGCCAGTTTCGTGATTGATGGCAGCCTGCGCGAGGAATCGTATGGCGAACTCCATCGCATGGCGATGTCCGATGCGCTGACCGGCCTGCCCAACCGCATAAGCTTCCGTGAGCGCCTGACGGAAGAAGTGTCCATGGCTGACGCGCTTGGCAGGTCCTTTGCCGTGATCGGCATAGACCTGAACAAGTTCAAGGAAATCAATGACACGCGGGGACATGCCGCAGGCGATATCGTCCTGACCACCCTGGCGGAGCGGTTCTGCGCCCTGCTGGGGGAAGGCGAGTTCGTGGCCCGTCTCGGCGGGGATGAATTCGTCGCCATACACCGCATGGTGGATGATGGGGAACTGCACGGTTTTGTTGACCGTATCCAGCTTGCGCTGAATGAACCCATCCCGATCGAGAATTATACGGTCGCAAGCGGTGGCAGCATTGGTGTTGCGGTCTATCCTACGGATGGAACCGATTGTGAAACCCTGATTTCCCGTGCCGATCTGGCGATGTACCGTGCCAAGATCGACCTGCACCAGACAGTCTGGTTCTATGAAAGCTCGCTGGACCAGAACGTGCGCGAACGGCGCGCACTGGGCGAGGATCTGAAGCGGGCGATGGCGGAGGGACAGCTTTCGCTGTTCTATCAGGTGCAGACGGTCGTCGCGACCGGGAAGGTTGCGGGCTACGAAGCCCTGCTGCGCTGGGACCATCCCACGCGCGGCTCCGTGCCGCCGCTGGAAATCCTTGATCTGGCGGATGAGAACGGCCTTGTCATCCAGCTTGGCGAATGGGTGCTGGAGCAGGCGTGCCGGACCGCGCTGGGGTGGGATTCCGATATCTGTGTCGCCGTCAACATGTCGGCCGCGCAGTTTCTGGAGCCGCGTTTTGCGGAAACCGTGCAGGCGGTGCTTGCACGCACCGGCCTGCCCGCAGGGCGTCTTATGATCGAACTGACCGAGGAAACGGTCCAGTGCGATCATCCCCGTGCCCTGACCATGGCGCGCAGGGTGCATGATCTGGGTGTTCGCCTTGCCCTTGACCAGTTCGGTGGCAAGCATTCGGTCCTGTCGGCATTAAGCGACTTTCCTTTTGACAAGATCAAGCTCGACCGCCTTGTCATGCAGCGTGCGGAAACGGACCCGAGCATTGCGGAACTGGTCCGTGCCGTGACGATTGCAGGCCATGCGCTGCATATGTCGGTTCTTGTGCAGGGGATCGAAACGGGCGCCCATCTTGCCCTGGTTTCATCGGGCGGATGTGACGAAGGGCAGGGTTTCCTGTTTGGCACCCCCATGCGGACAATCATGTCCGAAATGGCCCCGGCGGGGAACAAGGAAGATCTGCGTGGCGTCCAGTCCGCCCCACATTTTATCCCGCGATTTGAAAGCCCTGGAATCCGTTATGAAACAATCTGAGCAAGCGGCAGAACCGTCCGGACTGCACATGACGGCGGACGCGAAACCAGCAGGGAATGACGGTGGCATGACCGCTGTTGTCAGCCTTGAACTGCTGGAACAGGCGACGGATGGCATTGTTGTCATCAATGAGCGCAACGAAGTTGTTTTTTTTAATCCCGCAGCCGAAAAATTGTGGGGTTTTACGGAAAGCGAGGTTCTGGGGCACAATGTCAGCCGTCTCGTGCCCTCCATCTATCGCGGGGATCACGACAGCTACATTGACAAGAACCGCAAGACCGGCGTGGGGCGCATTGTCGGCACATCGCGGGAGGTGACGTTCGAGAACAAGGCCGGAGACTATATTTCCGGCGAGATGTCGATTTCCACCGCGGTGCTCGGGCCGGAAAAGAAGCGTTTTTACATGGCCGTCATGAAAGGCGTGACGGAAGAAAGCCACCGGCGCAAGCTGCATGACCTGCAGAATGCGGTGTTCGAAGCCATTTCAAACGACATGCTGATACAGGATGTGGCCGATCTGGTGTGCCGGGAGGTCGAAAGCTTCGTTCCCAACACCGTGGCGGTCCTTCTCCTGCTGGATGAAAACAACCGCCTGCATATCCTGTCCGGTCCCGGTCTGCCCCGCCATTACGCTTCCGCGCTTGAAAACGTGGTATTGAGCGACGCCGATCTGGCGGCCGTTACCAATGACCTTACGGCAATCGGCAGCATTGTCTGGGACAGTTACAGTTCACTTGGCATCTCGCTGGGGCTGCACGACTGCTGGGCTTCGGCCATCCGGTCGCGCAATGGCCGGATTTCGGGTATTTTTGCCCTCTATTCCCGTAATCAGTACAAACTGAGCGACTGGCCGCGGAAGATCGTCGCAGGATGCGTGTCGTTCTGTAGTGTCGTGATCGAGAATTATGAGGCGCAGCAGCATATCTCGCAACTGGCCAATTATGATTCACTGACCGGCTTTCTCAATCGTTCCGCCATTCACAAGGTCATCAAGTCGATGATCGACCTGCCGGGCGATAACAGTTTTTCGATTTTCATGATCGATATCGACCGCTTCCGCGATATCAACGACACGCTGGGGCATATGAATGGTGATGCCTTCCTCAGGGCCATTGCCGACCGGCTGAAATCCCTGTCGCAGAGCAACTATATCCTCAGCCGTTCCGGCGGGGATGAGTTCGTTATTGTCATGCCCGACAGCAACGAAGCCAGCGCCGTATCATTTGCCCGCAGCCTGATAAAAGGCATGCAGGAACCGGTCGAGATTGCGGGCAACCTGCTTGTCGTGTCGCTGGGCATAGGGATCAGCATTTTCCCCGAAAACGGCCCCGACGGACAGTCCCTGCTCAGTCATGCCGAAAGCGCCATGCGCCGGTGCAAGAAGGAAGCACGCGGCAGTTTCTGCGTATCCAGCACGGCGGATAACCGTGCGGCACAGGACCGGCTGCTGCTGGGGTCAGCCCTGCGGGACTCACTGGCGCGGGGCTTGCTGAACCTGCATTACCAGCCGCAGGTGGATATCAGGACCGGCAGGCTGTACGGGGCGGAAGCCCTGTCGCGGTGGAACCATCCCACACTCGGCAACATCTATCCTTCCCGCTTCATCGCGGTGGCGGAGGATACCGGACAGATCGAGACGATCGGCACATGGTCGCTGGAAGAAGCCGTCGGCCAGCTTGTCAAATGGGACGGGGCGGGGCTTCATGTCCCGGCGGTGTCGGTCAATCTGTCGGCGGCGCATTTCCGTAACCGTGACCTGCCCGCCCTGATCGAACGCATCCTCAGGGAGCATGACATCCAGCCGCAGCGTCTGACCGTTGAAATTACGGAAAGCGTCATGATGGGGGAAAACGAGGATACGATGACGGGACTGGCCGCGATCCATAATCTGGGTGTCGGCCTGTCCATGGATGATTTTGGTACTGGTTACTCCTCCCTTTCGCGTCTGACGCGGCTGCCGCTGACCGAAATCAAGATTGACCGCAGTTTCATCATGAATCTGGAACATGACGCCAACGCGCAGGCTGTCACGACGGCGGTGATCGGTATCGGAAACCGGCTGAAGATGACGGTTGTGACTGAAGGCGTGGAGACGGAATCCCAGCTTGAACTGCTGGAGGGACTGAACTGCGATGTGGCGCAGGGTTACCTGTTCGCCCGGCCCATGACGCCAGATGACATGCTGGCCTGGGCCCGTCAGAAGATGAAGATAACGCAGTAGCCGGTGCATATCTGCCGGGTATTGCGGCAGCAGGTCAGGAGTGGTTTCGAATACCGTGCGACGTGGCCCGGTCCGGTCATGACCGGTTTGCATGGCGCGGGGGGCATGTCATACATCGGGAAAGACGTGCGGGGTGCGCCCATACCGGGCCTGCACGACATTTCCTGCCCCTGCATCCATCATCCGGTGCGCTGGGGCATATGGCCACAGGATAATCCCATGACCCAACCCGTTTTTGATCTTTGTCTGAAAAATGGCAGCGTTGTCCTGCCGGATGTCACGGTTATTACCGATGTGTATGTGCGTGACGGGCGTATTGCCCGGATCGGCGGACAGGGCGACGCGGGGCGGGTCATTGACTGCACCGGCCTGACCATCCTGCCCGGCGTGATCGACACACAGGTCCATTTTCGTGAACCCGGCCTGACCGGGGCGGAGGATCTGGCAACCGGCAGTATGGCCGCCGTGATGGGTGGTGTGACGGCAGTGTTCGAGATGCCCAACACCAAACCCGCAACCGACTGCCCCGAGGCCGTGGTGGACAAGCTGGACCGCGCCCGGGGCCGTATGTGGTGCGATCATGCTTTTTATGTGGGCGCCACAACGGATAACGCCGATCGGTGCGGCGAGCTGGAAATGCTGCCGGGCACGGCGGGTATCAAGATCTTCATGGGGTCATCCACAGGCAACCTGCTGGTATCCGATGACGCGGTGCTGGAGCGGGTCTTGCGTTCGGGTCGCCGCCGCGTCGCCATCCATGCCGAGGATGAGGGACGCCTGCATGAACGTCTGTCGGAACGTAAGGCGGGTGATCCGTCATCCCATCCCGTCTGGCGGGATGATGAAACGGCGCTGCGTGCGACGCAGCGCATCGTGCATCTGGCGCGACGCACCGGTCGCCGTATCCATGTCCTGCATGTCACCACACCTGCTGAACTGGAGTTCCTGTCCGGTCACAAGGACATCGCCAGTTGCGAGGTCACGCCCCAGCATCTGACACTGGCGGGCGAGGAAGCCTATGCCGAACTGGGCACGCTGGCGCAGATGAATCCGCCCATCCGGGGGCGTGAATGGCGTGACGGGCTATGGTACTGGATGGGGCAGCGTGTGCCCGACATTATCGGCTCCGACCATGCGCCGCACACGCTGGAAGCCAAGCAGCGCGCTTACCCCGATTCACCGTCCGGCATGCCGGGGGTGCAGACCCTGCTGCCGCTCATGCTGGATCATGTCGCCCATGGGCGGCTGTCGCTGCGCCGGGTGGTGGACATGACCTCCGCCGGGCCGCAGCGCCTGTTCGGGCTGGTGAACAAGGGGCGTATCGCGGTGGGGTATGATGCCGATTTCTCGGTCGTTGACCTTGCCGCGCGCTGGACGGTCCAGCAGGAGTGGCTGGCCTCCAGATGTGGATGGTCGCCTTTTGTGGGGCGTGAACTGACGGGGCGTCCCGTTGGCACCGTTATCCGCGGGAACGTTGTCATGTGGGAAAACCAGCTTGCCCCCACCGCGCAGGGTGAGCCGCTGCGTTTTGAAGCAACGGATCGTCCCCGCGAAGCCTGATGCTGTTCCGGTGCTGTGTATCGTTCCTGCAAGACGGCAGGATGCAGCACCGGTATCCGCTACGTATGGTTCTGGCGCTGGGGACGTGGGCGAGAGTGGCTGCATGTCCCCTTTGGAGCACCTCGTGGGCTGCATCTCATCGAACCCGGATGTTTCGGGTTCAAAAACGCAGCCACCTCATCAGTGCATAACCGCCTGATCTGCTGGAATCTGACTGGCATGATGCGTTTACCAGACTGAGTCTGGTTCAGCCGGTCCCGGTTGGATACGGGGAAGCATCGTCTGACGGTGCGATGTATGCCGATACGGCAGAAATAACAGGCATCGCTGTCAGGTGTGCTGCTGGTGTCCTGTCATCATGCGCCGTGATCTGTGTGCATTCTGCTGCATGCAGGGCGAAGGACATGACGACAGGTCCGCACGTTCCCTGTTACAGGACAGCATGACGCATGCGTAAATGCGTTACCATTTTATTATTACTGATTTTCTGGAAGTAGAATGGTGCCCAAGGGCGGGATCGAACCACCGACACTGCGATTTTCAGTCGCATGCTCTACCAACTGAGCTACTTGGGCACCGGGCCGTTTGTCCGGCTTGTCACGACACTCAGGAGCACCGTGACGGTGGACAAGCGTTTAACCTACCTCATCATCGGGATCAACCCGTCTTGTGTATTTTTCATCCTCTTCAGATGGAATCTCTGTCGAGGGAACCCGGTACTGCCCTGAAAACCAGCGGCCAAGGTCCACATCCGCACACCGGCGCGAGCAGAACGGCCGGAAACGCGCCTGCGCGGGCTGGCCACAGATGGGGCAGGGGGGAAGGGTGGGCTGTTCGGTCATGGTTCAAATCTCCAGCCATTGGCGGGCAGGGTCTGATCCGCAACAGGCTGGAGTGCGCGGCCGGTCAGGCGCGTGAAGTCCTCCATCCAGCCCGGATGGTCTTGCAGCAGCGTCATGATACCATACCCGCATGCCAGTCGGACAGGCTGTCCAGTGGGCGGCATGCCCCGATGGGCCTGCATCTGCCCGCGCAGGGCATGGATCAGCCGTCCCTCACGGGACTGAAGCAGTTCATGCAGGGGCGGATGGACGCGTGGGCGTACGATTTCGGCCAGACCAAGTGCGGTAAACCCGAGAAAGCGCGGACGCAGCGGATCGTCCTTCAGCAGGGTCTCGATCACCTCACCCAGCGCACGCCGCTTGCGTACGGCCAGCCCCGCTACGTCAACAATGATCGCCCCAGACAGGTTGCGTAGCCGTAGCTGGCGCAGAAGGTCGGGCAAGGCGTCACGGTTGGCGGCGAACTGGGCTGTCTGCTTGGGACGGCGGTCCATGCTGGTCGCCCCCCCATCCATGTCGATCGCCACCAGTGCGGGTGTGGGGGTAATGCTGGCCGACATGCCACCGGGCAGCGATATCACAGGGTCTTCCAGCCCGTCCGCCTGCGCGCGCAGGTCGCTGTCGAAAGCGGAATTGACGCGTGTCAGGCGCGGATGCAGCGGTGCGGGCAGCAGGGTGGCAACGGCGGCATCGTCGATAACGATAGGGGCGTCTGGATACTGGCGCGCAAGCCGGTCCAGCGGGGTTGGTCCGCGTCGCAACAGTTGTGGTGCCGCCCCGCCGGGCAGGTCGGGTGGCAGGTTGCGCGCACCCAGCCGTACCCCTTTGCCGCCCTGCGCGCTGCGCGTGACGGAAACAAGGATGGTCTGTCCCTGTGTCAGGGGGCCAAGCCCTTCCGAATCAGGCAGGAAGCCTGCCTGTTCCTGTCCGGGCAGGGTGACGAAGGTGCCCCCAAGGGCTGGCACATGGGCGCTGACGGCGGCGCGGTAGATGTCGCCCACCCCATCGGGCATGTCAGGCCGCCACAGTGCGAAATCCTGCATGACGCCATTGCTGGTTACGGCAAGGCGGATCTCGCCGGGGCTGCTGCTGGCGCAAATGCGCATATTCAACGGAGCCAGTTTCCCTTCTGCCCGCGCAGCATCTGCGCGGTTTCAAACAGCGGAAGGCCAACAATACCCGTGTAACTGCCAGACAGGAACCGCACGAACGCCGCCGCGTGTCCCTGTATCGCATAGCCGCCTGCCTTGCCATTCCAGTCGCCCGCTTCAAGCAGGGCGTCGATCTGCATGGGTGTGAGGCGGGAAAACGTGATGGTGCTGGCAACCAGACGATTGCTTGCCCGTCCGTCCTTCCATGTGGCGCTGGGCCGTATGGACACGGCCGTATAAACGGTATGACGCCGCCCGGACAGCAGGGTCAGGCATTTGCGTGCCGTCTGCACATCCTCCGCCTTGGGAAGGATGCGTCGCCCCAGGGCTACAACCGTGTCAGCCGCGATGACCAGTGCCGGTTCATCGTGCATGGCCGCCACATGTTCGGCCTTCCGGGCTGCCAGACGCTGGGCGTAGGGCCGGGGCAGTTCCTCCCGGCGGGGCGTTTCATCAATATCCGCAGGGCAGACCTGATCCGGGACGATCCCGATCTGGCGCAGAAGTTCAACCCGTCTGGGAGAAGCAGACGCAAGGACGAGCCGTGCGCCCGCATCCGCCCCGGATGGGGCGGTGGTTCCGGTCATGACCGACAATGCGGGCTTACTTGAAGCGGAAGGTGATGCGACCCTTTGTCAGGTCATAGGGCGTCATTTCCACATTCACGCGGTCACCGGCCAGAACGCGGATGCGGTTCTTGCGCATCTTGCCGCTGGTATGGGCCAGGATGGTGTGCTCATTATCCAGCGTGACGCGGAACATGGCGTTGGGCAGCAGTTCGGTTACCGTGCCGCTGAATTCAATCATGTCTTCTTTAGACATCGTGTCCTTCAATCATTAGAATTGCCGTCCGTCTGCGGGGCCGCAGCGCAATACGGTTGGTTTATGTGGGGATACAAACGCCCCGGGTCAAGTTTCGTTGTGCGCGCCGTCCAGCGTGGCGAGCCTGACGGACACGCTCAGCGCATGTGCGTCAAGCCCTTCGGCCCGTGCAAGGCTGACGGCGGCAGGACCGATTTCGCGCAGCGACTCGGCCTGCGCCTCGATGAACGTCGTGCGCTTGATGAAATCGAACACCGACAGACCCGATGAAAAACGCGCCGTGCGGCTGGTCGGCAGCACATGGTTGGGACCACCCACGTAGTCACCGATCGCCTCGGGGCAGTAACGCCCGACAAAGATGGCGCCCGCGTGCCGCACGCGTTCAAATACCGGTGCGGGATTGTCGATCATGAGTTCCAGATGTTCCGGCGCGATCGTGTTTACAAGATCGGCGGCTTCATCCAGATCGCGTACGATGATGATCGCGCCATGCGCGTCCCAACTGGTGCGGGCAATTTCGGCACGCGGCAGGGTTTCAAGTTCCGTTGCTACCGCGCGTTCCACTTTTTCCGCCATGGCGGTATCGGGCGTGATCAGGATGGACTGGGCCATGGGGTCATGTTCGGCCTGCGCCAGCAGATCAAGTGCTATGGCGCGCGGGTCGTTATTGCCATCGGCTATGACAACCACTTCCGACGGACCGGCGATGCTGTCGATTCCCACCGTGCCGAATACCTGCCGCTTCGCTTCGGCCACATAGGCATTGCCCGGTCCCACCACGCGGTCCACGGGGGCGATGGTCGCCGTGCCATAGGCCATGGCGGCCACGGCCTGCGCACCGCCCACGCGATAGATCTCGCTCACGCCGGAACGGCGGGCAGCGGCCAGTACCAGCGGGTTAAGCGCCCCATCGGGCGTGGGAACGCACATGGCAATGCGCTTGACCCCCGCCACACGGGCCGGGATTGCGTTCATCAGCACGGAGGAAGGATAGGCTGCCTTGCCACCGGGCACGTAAAGCCCCACCGAATCCAGCGCCGTCCACCGCATACCCAGTGTCACACCGGCCTGATCGACGTAACGCAGCCCCTCGGGCATCTGGGCCTTGTGAAACGACTCGATACGGCTGGCCGCGACTTCCAGCGAGTCCAGCAGTTCGGGTGCCACTTCAGCGCAGGCGGCCTCGATTTCATCGGGGGTGATCCGCAGGCGGTCGGGGGTGACGTCGGTGCGGTCGAAACGGTTTGTGAATTCACACAACGCTTCATCGCCACGGGCACGGACGGCTGCCAGAATTTCGGTTACCGGCCCGTCGACGCGGGCGGTGTCGCTGTCACGCTCGGCCAGCAGTTTACGGAATTCGGTGTCGAAATCGGTCCGGGTCGTATCAAGGCGTTTCATGACTGCTGGTCCCTGGTCTGCGCCGGTGCCAGCGCCGTGCGGAAACGGTTGATGAGTGCGGTAATGCGTTCGGGCTGGGTTTTCAGCGCCGTACGGTTCACGATCAGGCGGCTGGTGATGTGCGCGATGGTGTGGGTTTCCTCCAGCCCGTTGGCCCGCAGGGTGGAACCTGTATCGACCAGATCGACAATCAGGTGCGACAGGTCCAGAACCGGGGCCAGTTCCATCGCGCCGTGCAGATGCACGATGCTGGCGTTTATGCCGCGTGCGGCGAAATGCCGCCGCGTGATGGAGGGGTATTTGGTCGCCACCCGTACCTGCGACAGGCGGTTGGGATTGTCTTCCTGCCCGCTGCGGTCACGCGGCTGGGCGATGGAAATACGGCAGCCACCGATCCCCAGATCAAGCGGGGCATAGATTTCAGGGTAGTCGAATTCCATCAGCACGTCGGCGCCGCATATGCCGATCTGTGCACCGCCGAAGGCGACGAAAGTTGCGACATCGAACGAGCGCACCCGCACCACGTCCACGCCGGGATCATTGGTTTCAAAGCGCAGGAGACGGCTTTTTTCGTCATTGAAATCCGGGCCGGGCACAATGCCCGCCGTATGCAGAAGCGGCGCCGCGGCTTTGAGGATACGGCCCTTGGGCAGGGCCAGTACCAGCGGGCTATCCGTTTCCGGAACGGGGTTCTGGGCCGGTGACAGGACGGTCAATGCATTCTCCGACATGAAGGCGGGCACCCGCTGTCAGTGCAGGGTGCTTTTCGTGACATGCGCGCATACCACATTCAGCCGTCATGCAGGAAGGGCGCTTTTCTCCGGTCTGGTGTGCTAGCCTGACACGCGCTCGATATGCGCGCCGCACTGTGCGAGCTTGCGTTCCACGGCCTCGTAACCGCGGTCCAGATGATAGACACGGCTCAGGATCGTCTCGCCATGGGCTGCAAGCCCCGCCAGAATCAGTGAAAACGACGCCCGCAGGTCGGTCGCCATGACCGGCGCGCCGGATAGTGCATGCACGCCGCGAATGATGGCGGAAGATCCATGGACATTGATGCGCGCGCCCATGCGGTTGAGTTCGGGCACATGCATGAAGCGGTTTTCGAAAATGGTCTCCGTCACCATTGACGCCCCTTCGGCGACCGACAGCAGCGCCATGAACTGGGCCTGCATGTCGGTGGGGAAGCCGGGATAGGGTTCGGTCATGATATCGACGCCACGCAGCGCGCCGGTGCGCTGGACACGGATCGCACCGTCTTCCTGCGTCATTTCAACGCCTGCTTCCTCCAGCGCGCGCACGACCGCGCCCAGATGTTCGATCTGGCCGCCCACCAGCCGCAGTTCCCCGCCGGTAATCGCGGCAGCGCAGGCATAGGTGCCGCATTCGATCCGGTCGGGCATGACCCGGTAGCGCGCGCCATGCAGCGCCTCCACCCCGTCAATGACCAGCTTGCCGCCACCGGCATCGGTGATGCGCGCCCCCATGGCGTTGAGGCAGCCCACCAGATCACCGATTTCGGGTTCACGCGCCGCATTGACGATCTCGGTCCGGCCTTTGGCCAGACAGGCGGCCATAAGCAGGTTTTCCGTCGCCCCGACCGAGGCGAAAGGCAGGATGACCCGCTCCCCCTTCAGCCCGTGCGGCGCTTCGGCATGGATATAGCCGTTTTCAAGCGTGATCTTCGCCCCCAGCGTTTCCAGCGCCTTGAGGTGCAGGTCAACCGGGCGCGTGCCGATGGCGCAGCCGCCGGGCAGCGATACGCGCGCCACCCCGCAGCGTGCCAGAAGTGGCCCCAGCACCAGAATCGATGCCCGCATCTTGGATACGATGTCATAGGGCGCTTCGGTGTTGGTGATGGTCCCGCCAACGGACAGCGTGCCGCCGTCGCCGCTTACGTCTTCCACCGTCAGGCCGTGCTGTTCCAACAGGCGACGCATGGTACGGATATCGGCAATGCGGGGGATATTGTCCAGCACGAGCCGTTCGGACGTGAGCAGGCCGGCGACAAGCAGCTTCAGGGCCGAATTCTTGGCCCCGCCGATAATGATGTCGCCACGCAGCGGATGCCCGCCGTGAATGATGAAACGGTCCATGCGGTGTGGTTCCTGCCCTTACATGCGTGGCGGGGCGACGCCAACCTGCCCCATGTACTTGCCCTTGCGGTCGGCGTAGCTGACCTCGCAGGGGGAAGCGCCCTGGAAGAACAGGAACTGGCAGATCCCCTCATTGGCATAGATGCGCGCGGGAAGTGGCGTTGTGTTGCTGATTTCGATCGTGACCTGGCCTTCCCATTCGGGTTCCAGCGGGGTCACGTTTACGATGATGCCGCACCGCGCATAGGTGGATTTGCCAAGGCAGACCACCAGCGTGTCGCGCGGTATGCGGAAATATTCGACCGTGTGCGCTAGCACGAAGCTGTGGGGCGGGATGGTGCAGCAGTCCCCATGGCGGGTGACGAAGCTGGTGTCGCTGAAATTCTTGGGATCGACGACCGCGTTGTCCACGTCCGTAAAGATCTTGAATTCATTGGCGACACGCGCGTCATACCCATAGGAGGACAGACCGAACGAAATGACCCCGCTACGGTTCTGCTTCTCCACGAAGGGTTCGATCATGCCATGGTCCGTGGCCATGCGGCGAATCCACGTATCAGGCATTATTGGCATGGTGTCCCTTCCTTCGGCATCTGGTGCGTGCGGACGGAACTGCCGCCAGCCGCTGCGCGACCACTAGCGAAGTGACCGCCCAACCGCAACTGGCAATCACCTTTCATTGCAGGATATGTCGCGCCGGTCGCTTTTGTCCGTATCCGGGGCCGGGGTGCTGCGCGCACGGCTCTGCTGCTTGCGGCGGCGCAGGTTGGCGCGCAGGGCTTCGGCCTCGCGTTCAAGGCGTTCGCGGCGCGCGGCGGCGGCCCTGTCGGTCAGGGTGGGGGAATCGGTCCGTTCGGTCATGGTCGCGTTTCGTCGGCACAAGGTGTTGCCCGCCCCGGTAGCCGGGGCGGGATGGGGGTCAGGCCGTGGTTTCGGCTTCAGGCTGCGTGGCTGCGGTCTGCTGCTTCACGTCCTGCGGACAGCCACAGCGGATCAGCAGGTCACGCAGCGCGCGCACGACGGGGAAGATTTCGACATTGCGGTCGTGGCCGACTTCGTCCCATGCCGCCTGTTCCATTTCCACAATTTCCTTGTCCTCAAGGAAGATGCGGTTGGTGAACCAGCCAAGGGCGGGCCAGATCACATCGATCAGCAGCGGCGTCTGCGGGCGCAGGACCGAAAGCAGGCCGAAGGAAAGGGTCTCGCGCTGGTCCTTGTCCTGCGGGACGTAGGCAACCCACAGGTCCATGATCAGGTCACCGTCCTTATCGACGATGCGCAGGGTCTGGTACGGATATTCCGTACGGATGGTCACAACTTCCTCAATGGGCTGTTCCTTGCCCTGAAGGTCCTTGTGCTTGCCAAAGATCAGCCGTTCGGCCAGGGGCTGCTGCCCCGCGCTGCGCATGAAGCTGTAGCGGGCTTCGATAAAGTCCTCGCCACGGTCCTGACCGAGGAAGCGGGCCTTGATCTGCCCCATCTGGCGGCGGTGCAGGAACTGATGGTTCATGTCCATCAGGTTTTCGTGCATGAAGGTGTAGTGGCAGTTCACGCGCGGGCTGAAATGCTTGGTCTTGTAGGCGGGGTTGTCCGTCTGGGCCAGTTTGGGGAAGGGGACGGTATCCGCCTTTTCCGGGTCACCGGGGAAAATGAAGATCAGGCCGCCCGCCTCGCGCACGGGGAAAGTACGCACGCCGTTGGGCAGCTTGCCCTTGCCCAGATAAGGCACGTCGATGCAGCGGCCCGAACGGCCGAATGCCCAGCCATGGTAGCAGCAGCGCACGGTCTGCCCCTTCACCAGCCCCTTGCTCAGCGGCACCTGCCGGTGGGGGCAGCGGTCATACAGCGCGAAGACGCCACCTTCCTCGGGCCGGACCAGGGCGATCGGCGTACCGGCATAGGATACGCCTACCGTCTTGCCCTTGGGCACATCGGATGACCACGCGACCGGATACCAGAAATCCGGATTGGCATTGACCCGGCGCAGGTCGGGCTGCGGGGTCGCGGATGCGGTGTCAGCCATGGCGGGGGAAATCTGGTTCATGTGGTGCAGTCCCGAAAGTGTTCACGTTGGAATGGTGGCGGCGGGTCACGCCCGTATGCCACGGATATAGCTGCGCAATGGGTGAAGAATTTCGGCGATGTTGTCGACTGTAAACCATGCCTTGCATAAGGCCCATGCTTAATGCTGGACGCTCCGCGCTGCTTTCCGGGCCACCATGAGCCAGATCAAGGAAACCCTTTTCCAGCCATGGCATAATTGTCATGCGTCACAGGCTGGCCTGTGCGGGGTGCGGGTCCTGCCCATCTTCCTCCCCGGTGGTCAGGCCATGGTAGAAACTGTCCGCCAGATGCGTGTGCAGCAATTCATCATAGACCGTCAGCGTCGCGTACTGCATCGCCTGTGTCGAATAATGCGTGACCACATTTTCGCGCGCATGCCATGCCAGATTTGCCCGCTCCTCCGCTGAGAGGGTCATGACGCGGTGGATGCATCCGGCCAGCGCCTCCACGTCACAGGGGGGGAAGATGAAGCCGGTTACCCCATCCTCCGCCGTTTCCAGTGCCGCGCCGTGTCCCGCCACGATGACGGGGCAGCCCATGGCCTGTGCTTCCACCACCACGCGGCCGAACGGTTCGGGCCGCAGGGAAGGGACGATAACCATGTCCGCCAGCATCATGGCGGCGGGCATGTCGGAACAGTGACCGGCAAAGCGCAGATGCCCGTCAATGCCGCGCTGCCGGGCGAGGTTTACAAGCTCCGTTCCCTGCTTCTCGTTCGCTTCACCCACGAAAACGCATACCCATTCCCCGATGGATGGTTCCGTGCGTTGCAGCCGCGCCAGCGCTTCGAGCAGCAGGGTATGGCCTTTCCACGCCGTAACCCGGGCAGGCAGCATGATCACGGTGGCTCCATCGGGGATGTTCCACTGTTCGATCAGGGGCTGCACGCGGTTGCCCCGCACGCCGTGGGGGTCGAAGCGCACCATGTCCGCGCCGCGTGGGATCAGGCGCAGGCGGTCGCTGCCAACCCCGTATTCATCATGCAGGCGGTTCGCGATGTAACGGCTTATGGCAATGACCCGCGTGCCGGAGGCCAGCACGCTGTTATACCGCTTCTTGCCTGGCAGATTGGCGGCATGCACGCCATGCCATGTGGTGACGAAAGGGACATCAAGCCGCCGACATGCCAGATAGGACGCCCATGCAGGCGCGCGCGAACGGGCATGGACCAGTCTTACGCCGTAATGCTGTATGACATGGCGCAGCCTGCGGGCATTGCGCATGATGGCAAGCGGGTTTTTGGCGCCAAGTTCCATTTCAATGGGGATGGCGCCGATATATTTCAGGCGCGGTACAAGACGCCCACCGGCACTGGCGACGAGGGCCGTGCCCCCGGCCTGCACGATGGCCTGCGCCATTTCCAGCGTGCCCTGTTCAATGCCGCCGGATTCGAGTGCTGGCAGGGCCTGCAGGATAACGGGGCGGTCGGTAACGGTTTGCATCACACTCCACCCTATCATGAACGTAACGGAACTGCACGGTCTGCTGGCGAATGGGGGTTTTGTCCTTGACCTTCATGCCCTGCGGTCCGACGAATGGGGGTAATGAGACTTTCTGCCTGCCTGCCTGTTCCCCGTTTCGCCATGCAGGGATTGCGCCCTGTCGGGCGCGCTGTTTTCCATGCCCGGCTTCCCTTGCGGCCCGACCGTCGCCCTGGGGTAGTGTGGGTGGCGGCCATGGCCGTGGCGGGGATATGCATGCTGCTGGCTGTCGTGATCTGCGGGCGCGCATGGGCGCAGGCGGCTCCAGCCACCCCCGCACCGTCCGAACCCGTGGCTGCATCAACGGGTGGGGAGTGGAGCTTCCGGCGCTGTACCGCCACCCTGTCCGATGACCCCGATGGCGCACGCGATTATGCGGAGGACTGGCAGAGCCACGGTGGCGGGCTGGAGGCTGAACAGTGTGATGCCATGGCGCAGATGGAACTGGGCGACGTGGCGACCGCCGCGACAATGCTGGACCATCTGGCCCATGTAACCGACTGGTCATCCCCCCGGCAGGCCGGAACGCAGGCTCCGGCGGATACAGCTCTCGCCCTGTCGCGCCGCGCGGGTCTGGCTGAACAGGCGGCGCGGGCATGGCAGGCGGATGACAGTCCCCGTCAGGCACTGGACAGTGCCGCCTATGGCCTGACGCTCAGGCCCGATGATGCGGCGCTGAAACTGGTTTATGCGCGCGTTGCGGTGGAACTGGGCCAGCCCGCGCGGGCGGTTGAGACGCTTACGCCGCTGCCGGGCAATCCGATGGAACGTGATGAGGCATTGGTGGCGCGCGCCGCCGCATGGCGCCAGATGGGGCGCATCGATAAGGGTATGGCTGATATCAATGCAGCGCTGAAGGATATGCCCGATAATGGCGCGGCCCTGCTTGAACGCGGTATCCTGTACCAGCGGCAGGGACTGATGGAAGCCGCCCGCGCCGACTGGCAGGACGTGGTTGCGGTGGCCCCGGATTCGGATGAGGCCGATCTGGCGCGTCAGGACCTGTCCCTGCTGGAAACAGACCCCGAGGCCCCCTGATCCCATGGCCCGCATTCTGGTGATCCGGCTGGGTGCGCTGGGCGATTTTGTCCAGTCCTTCGCACCTTTCGCCGCCATTCGCGCCTATCATGCGCATGACCGGGTTGATCTGCTGACCCAGCCCGCCTTTGCCGAACTGGGGCAGCACGCGCCATGGTTCGACCATGTGCTGACGGACAGCCGCCCGCCATGGCATGACCTGCGCGCGGTCATGGCCCTGCGGCGGATGCTGCGTTCCTATGATTTCATCTACGATCTGCAGACATCGGGGCGCAGCACGCGCTATTTCCGCCTGTCGGGCATGAAGGAGTGGTCGGGAATCGGGCGGGGCGCAGTGGCGGTGCATGACAGCTCGCAACGTCGCTTCATGCATACCCGTACCCGTCAGCGTGACCAGTTGCGTCATGCGGGACTCGACAGCCTGCCGGTGCTCGACCTGTCATGGCTGGCGCGGGGCGGTCCTGTTCTGCCGGGGCCGTACGCCGTGCTGGTGCCGGGGGCCGCCACCCATCGTCCCGCCAAGCGCTGGCCGGTGGAGCGCTACGCGGCCCTTGCCACACATTTGCACGCGAAAGGGCTGCTGCCCGTTGTTGTCGGCAGTAAGGCGGAAACGCAGCTTGCCACCATTATCCGCCGCGCATGCCCCACGGTGCTGGACCTGACGGGCCGGACCAGCCTGCTGGAACTGGGTGGGGTGCTTGCGCGCGCGGCCTGTGCCGTGGGCAATGATACCGGACCGATGCACATGGCCGCAGCGCTGGGCGTGCCCGCCACCGTGCTGTTTTCGGCAGACAGCAACCCGGCGCTGACCGCCCCGGTGGGACAGTATCCGGGGCAGGTAAAGGTGATTTATGTGCGCGATCTGGCTACCGTGCGCGTGGACAGGGTTGCGGCAACGCTCGGCTGA